>Ga0181526_10000316_pt1 | contig 52565 bp, 36 predicted proteins | sample PEATcosm2014_Bin_35_FD_119750 | JGI IMG/M metagenome (GOLD analysis project Ga0181526, IMG submission 119750) | Peatland microbial communities from MTU Mesocosm Facility, Houghton, MI, USA - PEATcosm2014_Bin06_30_metaG | ecosystem: Environmental > Terrestrial > Soil > Wetlands > Peat | place... | reverse complement strand
GATGGCGGCCGCTTCCCTCTGGCGACTCACTCGCGTGACTCGCCTGCGGATGGCACCATCTTTCCGGTGCCGCATACCTCGTCACTGCTCGCGGATTTTCCGTGGTTCTGCCACGGGCTGCTAAGGGACAGCCGCTCCCACGGGAGGCGTTGAGAGACTACTCTCCTGTCCGCTGGAGCTCACCGATGTGGCAGCGTAGTAGTAGGTTTGCCCGGAGACGACCGTGGTATCGGTATAAGCCGTGTTCGGGTTCACGCTGGAGTTGATTTTTAGAAACTTCCCGTTCGCGGCCGTACTGCGATAGAGGTTGTAACCCGTTACGTCTGAACTGGGATTCCACGAGAGATTGACACTATACTGCGTGGCGGTGCCGACCCCGGTGAGTGATTCTGTCGTTCCCGAGTTGGATGCAGTGCTGGCGAATGCGAGACTGCCGGAGACGGTCCCGCTGCTTTGCGGAGTGAAGGCCACATTAAACGAGATGCTATGACCCGCCGCGATCGTCACGGGAAAGGAAGCGCCATTCAAGACAAATTGGGAACTGCTGCTGCCGGCAGAAGAGACGGTCACACTTGCACCAACAGCACTCATGGTAATGGGCAGAGTTTCGGTCGTTCCGACTGGCACGTTGCCGAAGTTCAGCGGTCCCGGAGTAAGCGTCAATTGTGCAGGCGTGGTCGCGGCGACTCCAGTGCCCGTGAGGGGGATGGCTGCCTCTGAGGGACCAGAAACAAATACGCTACCACCGACTAGGCCAGACGACTTTGGGCTGAAAGTGACGTTCAAGGCTACGCTCTGCCCCGGGTTCAAAATCAGAGGCAATCCAGGCCCGCTAATCGAAAACTCGGTGCCCGTCGTCTGGAACGCCAACAGGTAGACCCGCCAAGAACGACTATTAGTAAGCACGACGGGAACGGTGGAACTGGTTCCCATCGCCACCTGGCCAAATGACACAACGGAGGGACTGGCAGTCACCGCCTCGTTGGTCGTACCAGCACCCGTAACGTCAAGCATTAAGTTAGCGTTCGATGCGTTACTGGTGAACCGGATCGCGCCGCCCCTATATCCTAGCGACGTTGGCGTGAAGGAAGCACTCACATCGACGCTTTGTCCCGCCTGCAGGACCAGCGGCAGGCTCAAGCCGGACGCGGTGAATTGCACATTGGTCGCGGTGGCTCCCGACAATGTCACGCTCGTCTGCCCGCTATTCGTCACGGTGGTCAGCAAGGTTTCGGTCTGACCGACTACGACACTGCCGAATCGAAGGTTCGGAGGTGAGCAAACGAGTTGCGCGCTCGCGGCGCTGGCGCTTATGAGCATCATGCCGAGGAGCGCAATCACCGGACCGACAGTTGCAAGGTTGATTCTTGGAACGAAGAGAGGCTGGATGGTGGACTGGGGGAGTCGCATGCCATCCACCTTAGACGGGATGCAATGCAGGGAGAAGATTCCGACAGTCCAATACGGCCCCTGTCCCTTGGTTCATCATTCCAAATTAGGATTGGGGAGCGGGGCTGACGTGGCGAGCGCTCAAGCAGACTGAGGAGTTACCGCTCCGGGACAAGGAGAAAACCTGTGTCGTCCTGGCCCTTATAGTCTCCGCGACCGACGATCTCACCGTGATCATTGATGCTGGTCGCTGACTCCAGTGTCCAACCGGAATCGGATGCGATGCGAAGATTCAAGTCCAGGAATCCGCGCGATTTCTCCCATGCGAAGGCGCGTTCCGCGTCGGCAAATGGACCGAATGATCCCACGATGATGTCGCAATTGTTCATCGCACGAGGCTGGCTGGGATAGCTTGGCGATAATTCCAAGTGGGCGAGGTTCCCACTTGCATAGAGAAAAGCCTCGGAGACCGCCTGCACCACCACGTGACTGTGACCATTCAGAGCGATTGCGGAACTATAACGATCGGATGGTCCAATGGCTCGCATGCTGCCCTTTGCGTTCCACAGGAACGCTTGATAACGTCCCGTGTCATCGTAGACGTCTCCGATTACATCTCCACTTTTGTCGATGCCCTTCGCAGAACCGCCGCAACAGCCACCTAGCGATCGAATCGTGTTCTTGTTCCAGGCTACCGGCCCCGTGGTTCTTCCACCGGGGAGCAAGGATTCTCCGACAACTTCGTCGGAGTCATTCATATCGTAGGAACGCGCCTGATCTCCCGAAAGCAAAGACAGAACCCCACCGGCAAAGATGAACGCCCGATGCTTGCTGAAGGTGCGGTCGTATACAACTCCCGTAAGGTGACCTGAATTGTTCACCGCCACGCCTTCGGAATTGTAGAACCCAGCCGGCAGAGGCAGTTCGCGAAGGCCCGATCGTTCGCTCCACAGTGCGGCGCGGTGACCGGCCGTGGTGCCTGCGACCTGACCAAGCTCGTTGACGTGGACTGGCTGCAACGGCAATGCAATAACTCTGTAATGCTCAGCAATACGGCACGCATCGTTGCTTTGGCCGATTAGCAAGCAAGCTGGAGCGAGCAACCACACTGCTGTGTCCAACAGTATTATCTTGAGGGCAACTGCAAAGATTGAAGGCGGTCTCAATTGGCTTCAGTTCTATTGCGGCGAACCGGATGAAAAGGTCCAGCTTAGGACGTCCTGGGTTGCTGTTTCGCCGCCGCTGCCTGCGGCAAAGCCCACGTACGCGGTGTTCCCACCCACAACACTGGGAATGTTCACCGCCCAACTCGTCGTAAAGGTATCGGCCGGCGTGCTCGCATCCGTGATCGTCATGGTCAACGTGGTGCCGTCATAGCTAACTTGGACGTTGAACACGTCGCCACTATGGAGATTCACGTTCCCGCCGAGCGTCGTAGCGGGAACGGTCGGTGCAACTCCATCCGTGTACAGCCCAGTCGAATTGGGACCCTCACCCGCATTGTTGTAAAGATCGAACTTCACCGCCACGCTCGACCCAATGCCTCCAGTCTTTCCTCCGTAGCCCAGTCCCCCACCCGTAGAACCCAGAGCCGTCTTGCCCACGTTTTGAATCACAAACGCCATGCCATCCCCATGGGGATTGATCAACTGAAAGCTGAAAGCTGTGCTAAACGACTGGATATTCAGAGGCGTCGTGAAGAAGCCGCTTCCCGCTTCCGTTTTCCCGCCATTCGTCAGCTCTAATAGCGTTCCGTTCAGCACCGCCGTGCCGTTCAATGCTAGGCCAGCCGAACTGAACCCGGGAACGTAGTTGATCTGGTTCGCCGTGATGGTGTAGGTCGCGCTGGCCACCGCGCTGTTGTTGTATCCGTTGGCCACGGCGATCGCCTGGATCGTGGTCGTGGTACTCACCGTCAACGTGGTACACACCGGCGAATTCGCCGTCGGCGTGGTGCCGTCTGTGGTGCAATGGATCACGGCTCCCGCCGTCAGGTCCGACAGCGTGACAGACTGAGCCGAGTTATACGAGCCCGGCGCAAGGCTAAACGTCGGATTGGCCGCTGTTGTGCCTTGAGTCGTGACGTAGGTCCAATCAAGGATTTCCTGGATTGCCGTCAGTTTGCTCGTGCCGCCAGTGAATCCGACGTAGGCCGTATTCGAGCCAACGGTCGCCGGGATATTGATCGTCCAATTAGTCGTGAAGGTCTGAGAGAAGTTGGTGGCGTCGGTGATGGTCATGGTTAACGTTGTGCCGTCGTAGATGAAGTTAACGTTAAAAACATCACCGCTACGCAGAACTACTCCTGAGGCGGTCAAATTCAAGGCTGGCATGGTGGGAGAAGCACCGTCGATATATAGACCGGTGGAGTTCATGCCCTCGCCGGCCTCGTTGTAGATATCGAACTTCACGGCCACGCTGTTGGCGATTCCCGGCGTACCGCCCGGCTTGGCGGGACCGTAGCCTAAACCACCGCCGGAAGGACCGAGAGCGGTCGGCCCGGTCCCCTGGATGGTGAAAGTGAAGCCCTCTGCACTCGCATCGCTCAGCTGAAAGGTGAAGGCACTGGTGAAGCTCTGGACACCGATGGGCAGGCTGACGAATGCGCTTCCCGCTTCGTTCTTGCCGGTATCGGTAAGCCGTAGGCGCGAACCGTTGAGCTTTGCGCTTCCGTTGAAAGTCAGTCCCGTGGAAGAAAATCCGTTGCCGTAATCAATTCCGGTTGCGCCGGGGTCGATGGTGAAGGTTCCGCTCGCAATGGCGCTCGAGTTGAATCCATTTGCCGTAGCCAGAGCTTGCAAAATTGTTGTTGAACTAATCGCGACATTGCCGCAGACCGGCGAACTTGGGGTAGGAGTGGTGCTGTCGACCGTGCAATGAATGGTTGCACCCGGCGTGCTGTCCGATAGCGTTACGGTGATGGCGCCGGTGTAACTGCCCGGCACGGTGCTGAAAGTTGGAGTTGCCGCGGTCGGTGTCGCGCTGATCGTGCCATAGGCAGACACCTTTTGCACGCTGCCGACGTAAACTTTGCCGTTGGCAATCGTCGGCGTTGAGAACTTCACTGCGCCGCCGGGAATGTCGCGATTGTCCGGCGCCTGGCTGCTGTTGTAGAGCATGTTCGCGAGGTTGGTCGCATCATAGGCATACAGCACCTGGCAATTTGCGTCGCCGACGCACGTGTAGCCGTAGGCGCTGTTATCCAGCCCCCAGAGAATTCCATTCGTCGTGCCGTTTGCCGAAATGGAGGGTGAGGGCGAGGCAAAACTGAACGTCTTCAAACTTTCCGACGTGGGAGAAGTGGAAATCAGTCCGCTGTCGTTGGCGTTGAAAGAAAATGCCATCAGGTTGTCGGGGGTTCCCACGCTGCTTGGGCCCCAGTACAGGCTACCGTTCCAGTAGGCAGGGGCGCCCCAAACTCCGGCGGTTGCGGCTGGAATTTCCTGTACGATGTTCGGATCACGGCCACTGCAGGCAGGCACCGCATTCACGCAGTACTTGCCCATATTGTTGATGTTCACCAGATAGATCTTGCCCTCCTTGCCCATCTGGGCAAGCAGCTGCTGACCGGAAGGCAGCGCGGGCAGCAACACCAATCCGCCGGAGCCTACGTCTGTATCACCACCAGACAAGCTGCTTTGGTTATAGGGCGTGAAGTAATCCAATACGGGAAAACTGCCTCCGCTGGGCAAACCAAGCTTTACGATGCTGTCGGCATAGTCGGTTGTGCCATTCCAAGTCCCGTTACCGGTTGCAAAGTAGATATTTCCATTGGAATCCGCGGCGGGCCCATCTCCGCTCATCCAGACGCCACCCGCGCTGCCGTTCGCTGAGGTGTTCAGAGCTGCTTCCTGGGAAAGCGAACTGGCGCTGTAGGACATGATCCAGCCGTGCCAGGTATTGTGGTCGCAATGCGAGGACCAGCCAATCACCACATGCCCGTTCACCAGCAACAAGGCGGCACGCTGATTTTGGAAGAGAGGACTAAAGCTCACCGTGGTGCCGTTGCCATCCGCAGCTGTTCCTGGCACCGTCGCTTGAATCAAGACTGGGCCACCGAACTTTTCTGTCGAAGTAACGACGTCCAGGGCATGCAGATATTGGACTACGCTGCCTGCAACCTTCGATACCGCCACCAGATAGATTGTTCCTGTGCTGGTGTCGATCACGGGGGTTCCCGTGATTCCGACCTCGGGCACGAGGTCGGTACAAGCCAGATCGCTACTGCTACTGACCGTGCTTCCCCCGGAGGGAATAAGGCTGATGTGCCAATAGATGGTCCCATGATCGGCGTCAATCGCGTACAAGCTATCGTGCTCAGTGGCCACGTAGAGAACGTTATGAGTTCCACCGCCTATGTTCACGTTTGAAAGATATAAGGGCTGGGCGTAGACGTAGCCATCGACCGGAACGGAGAACAGCTTGCCGAATTGACTGCCGTTCACATTGGTCGGAGTCAGAATTGTTTCCTGAAGGTTCTGTCCGGTCCGAGCGTTGTCACTGTGATAGGTGGTAACGTTCACTTGCGCTTGCAGCGCAATGCGTAACACGGCCACAGCGACGATGCCGAAACGGCAACTGCCTAGTCTCTTCACTAATTTTGCTCCTGAAAGCGCTTCTTTATGTAGCGCCGAACAGCAGGGAGGGGAAGGTTATTTTTATAGGAAATTTGGGCAGAATGCAACGTCTAAAATCGGTCGGAAACCCTTGTTCTGCACAGAATTCCGCAGCTCTTGCTTTTGCGGATTGAGTGCGCAACGGGAGGTGTGCAAGAGTCTGCACATGGAAGGAGAGAGGGGATCCCTGAGAAGGGCCGACGGCTGATTCCACGAGACTTAGCTGCATCTTCCTACATCAGGATTTCTCTGGCATCGGACACGAGGGTTCCCTCATTGCTTCGGGCTCGGAACAGAACACCTGCGGTGTCTCGCCGAGCACCAGTTCACATCGAGCAACACGGCGCGTCGTAGTCAAAAGGCGCCTACCCTCCAGGTCAATGTAGCTTCCATCGCAAAGGATGACGGCGGTAGCCTGAGACAGCCCTATTGTCGTGAGGCAGACAAACGCGGCATCGCTGGCTATGGACCCGCAGTTCCATGCCTTTCCGGGCCGGGCAAAGAAGAAGCGGTAATCGGCCTCTTTGGTTTGATACTCGTATGCACGAACGAGATCCGTTGCGTCCTTACTCGGCGACGGTCGGAATTGTCCAGGAATCGCTGCCGCCTCAGGCAGTGGCACAAACAGCGTGACAAATTCCGCGGGCAATTTGGAGTACGTGGAAAACTTCAGGACCGTGGTAGCACGCCGTACTCCGTAAACCGGGGACCAGTCAGCTTTGTGAACTTCAGCCGCCCATCCATGATCTCGTACCGGTAGCACGGCAAGCGATTGCGACGATTTCTTGAACCGAAACAGGTATTCTTGCTGCAACTGTAACTCGGGAGCGAGGCACCACGCCAAATCCAAGCGATGCTCGCCGTTACCTTCCAGCAAGTCCCGCACTACGAAGATGCCTGCCTTCAAAACGACCACCCAGCGCCGATGCTCGACCGGCTGCGGCAGCCTTGCATAACCGCTGTGGCTGCCGATGAATAGATCGAAAGTCTGGCCGCTGATCCATTGGTCCGTACGAGTGGAGATTTGCTGCTTCCACGAGAATGGGCCATCGCATTCGGCCTGGTCTTGTCCATCCACAGTGAGTGTGTTATGCACAGCCGTACCACGATAAAGATTTCTTTCGCAACCCTCCCCCACATACTCGTAAGCTCCTGGGTCGATCAGCAGAGAGCGGCCGGAGCTCTGAAGGCACAGGCTCAGTGCGTCAGCATGAGCGTGACCTCGACTCCGTGCCGTGGAGGGACCGCGCTTGATGATGAGTTGACTGCGCGATTCCGGCTCAGCGAGGACATAGAGACCGCTGGTTGGCAGCGCGGATGACTTCATTGGCACCGACTTCGGCTCGAGACGATCCCATTGGCTAACGCCTGGGTCGCCAACCAACCAGATTGTCTCCTCGCGCAGGGCACGGCTCAGAGCCTTGAAGTCGCTGCGGCCAAAGAGAAGCGCTCCGGTTGCAAGCGGATCGAGCAGATGCTCGTCGCGATTTCGCCGGGAATCGAACACGCGGCCACCGTCGTCGTCACCAAAGCGCGGAGGCGGCCCCGCACTCCCGAGCAAATAGAGCGCATCCATCATTCGCTCGAGCGTGCGTTCGAAGGTTTGCGGGAGAGTCATGTTATTCGCGGAAGCGAGAAGAGCGGCATGAAGAAAAAAGTCGAGAGCATAGACGTGGTAGTAAGTAGACTGCTCGAAATGAAAGCCGTCGGGGTTCACCTGCCGCTCGGCCTCTTGCAGAACCATCTGCCACCCTCGCGACTTCCAGCGGTCTGCGCCGTCCAATGCGGGGCACAGCGTCCCCAGGAAGAATAGGGCCACCGCTTCGCCAAGCAGATGTGTATTGGGAGAGAAATAGGTTGAGAGATAGCGTTCGAGGTGACGCCCATTCAGCGCTTGCGCGTGAAGATATTCGCGGCGAAATTCAGGAGTGAGAGAACTCGTCCCTTCGAGCATCGCAATTACCCAGATCCAGGAGAGACTGCGGAAACCGACCTCCAGACTGCTGGCCCAGTTGATGCCGACAGGATACGGATTCTGCGAGTGCCAGCTTTGCCATTGCGACACAATTTCCCGGACGAAGCGCTCGTCGCTCGTCAGGCGATAAGCCTTGGCGAGGGTAACGAAGTGCTGGTGACGGTTCAGTTCCCAAGTTACTTTGCTGTCTCCTACTTCAGCGAAATCAAGGTACTTGATGCGATGGAATGGTTTTCGCGGCGCGGTTTTACCATGGACCGCGTCCAGATGCCAATTGATGGATTGGCCGTAATCCAGGTCTTCGTAACCCAACAGATCGAACCGATGAGCACAAATGCGTTCGGCGCGAGCCACAATGTTCTCGTCTTGCTGGGGAAGACGTTGACGAATTAACTGGAGAGCACTCTCCACTTGCTCGGGCCGAAAGAAGAACACGCCCGAAGTCCCACGAGTGGCGAATCGCGCCCGACGTGCAAAATCGTATCCGAAATGCGCCAGAGCGGCGTCGGAACGCTTGGACAGTTCCTGGCGGCTGCGATCCAGGAATTCGCGCCGATCCATTCGCCGTAATTTCTCGAAGACCCTCTGCCAGTTTTTCGTAGTCATTTCCATTGGCAGAGATTCGCTCAAAGGGCACTATGAGGTCCCTGCCGCGAGATCTCCAAGCCGATGAATCATCATAAATGACGGCCAACGTCTGTCTCTTTGCCAGGAGAATCACTGCCATTCTGGAATACAAAAAAATCGAGCGCTTCACGGAAGATATCCCGAGGTGAGAATACCGTCATTGGGTAGCCAAGTTCGAACCCGCGCACGGTCGTTCTGCTGTGGATTGCCTTGCCCAGACCTCAACCCTCTGGTTGGCATTCGGGGTGTGCAGCACGTCGACGACCTGGTAATTGCAAGCCAGCGCCTGAAGCGACTCCCACAGATTTCTTTCGCCGCTGCGGCGGCCATTCCGGAAATTAATCTCGCCTTCCTTAATCTCGGATTCCGACCGGCCGATGAAGACGATGACGGCAGGAGGAGTTTGTTCCAGCCTCGAAATGTCCTGGCGGTAGATGTAGTCTGGGGTCACGTCGATGTAGTGTATGTAGGCAAAAGTCATCGGCGTTCGGTGGGCAAGCGTATACAGGATGGGCATCGTCGGAAATTCGGCGATGGGATCGACTGGGCGCGAGTGTTCTTGAATATCGCTCACTATCCGCCGCAGGAAAGATGCGGTTTCCGGAGTCACCCGTATTCCGCGCAGCTCTGGAAAATCCAGCGCGACCGTTGCTCGTAAGGCATCCCCTTCCTGCCAGTCTGCCCAAAAATATGGCTCTCGCATCTTTGAACCCGCCATGACCGCTACGCAAACGAAAGCCAGCACTACCGCCGCCCCCTTGGCCAAAGATGTGAATTTCCCACTGGGTAGCCTGGAGAATATAAACGCCACCACGAACGGGAACGCAGGAGGCAGTATCATTTTTCCGGTTGGCCAGGAAAAGGAAAACAGATAAGCACAAACGAAGGACGTCCACGCCGCCAACAAAAGCTGCTCTTCATACGCGGTCAACCTTCGACGAACTAACTGCGAAGCATAAAAAATCAGAAGCGCCAGGCTGCCCAACTCGCCGACATAGCAGGGCACGGCAGTAAAGAAGAAATCCAGGCGATGCAATCGCAATTGCATCGGTCCTGGCCAATGCTGTGCATAAATTGTCAGCGCAATAGCAACTACGCCAAATCCACAGACCGCGAATATTTTGCGTTGCTTCGATAGGGGACGGTCACCGCCATCGGCTGCTCTATCGATGAAACGTAGCAGCAGGCCGGCGAACAGAACTACCACGACTGCTACAAACACTGAGAGCTGTTGATACTTGTTGCCGAGGATGGCGTGAGCTTGCCGCGCCAGCAGAGACGAAAGGCTCCCCTTGCTTGAGGGACCGTGCACGTAGACGTCGTCGACGAAATTGTCGAAGGCGCCATTCCGCAGGAGCCAGAAACAAGTTAGGCAAACCGGAATCGCCCAGCCGATTGCGAAGAACGTCGCGGCGCGCAAACCGGCGCGGGCGTGCGAACGAGCTGCAATCAAGGTCGGCACGATGATGCCGAGAGAAAAGATAGCCACGCCAGCCGTCTGCTTGGTGACAAACGCGATTCCGGCGAAAAGGCCGGTAAGAAAAAGAGTGCCGGAACCGGCGTTGCTGTCGAGCGCAAAACTGGCGGCGGCCAGCGCCAGAAGTGGAAGCAGATTGCAATTCAGTTGCAGACCGCTCAGGGGCTCGCCCGAACTCCTGAGATAAATCGCGGTGGTGCAGACCGTCGCCAAGGTAACCCAAAAAACGGGGAACAGCCGGACCATCCATACGTACAAAGTCAGCGCCATTACCATCGCGCCCGCGAAACCAAACAGTTCCGGGACGACAACCCGATCTCCGAAAATCGAGGTGAGCACCCCCATCAGAAATAACTGCCCCGGCGGCACGAACATATAGAAATCGCGATAGGGCACGCGACCTTGCAGGATCTGTTTTCCGAAAAACTGGTACCAGCCCTCGTTCGTTATTCCGAGATATCGATTCCACCAGGGCAAAAGGAATAACAGCGTAAAGAAAAACACCACCACGCCACCCGCCAGGACTGTACCGTTTGGTAACGATCCCAATTTGGGCACTTGTCGATCGGGAATGCTTTTAGGGTAAGTAGCTGGTTCGCTCATTTCTCAGACGGCCCGGGCGCGCAGCCTTTGATCGGATTCTTCCGCTTGGATGGGTTGATCTGACGCGACCAGCTTTTTTATCTCCGCAGCGGTGGTCCATGCCAGACTGGTGGAGGGGATGCGATAGATTTTAATGGGTAGACTCTCGAGATATTTTGAGAGCGGTCGGAACGAGCCTCTTCCGCCGTAATCGTGCCAGAACACATAGCCGCGGCGCGACATCATGACCGCCATTTTCATCGTGTCGTTGCGCACGAATTTCTCGGCGTGCGCTCCGTCGATGAAACCAAGTTCCACACTATCCCGGAACGGCTCCGGATCAAAGGTCATGGAATCGCAGTAAATCTGCCGGTAGCGCTGCACCAAACCGGCACGCTTCAGATAACCTTCGGGATGGCGATCTTGTACCAGGCTGATATCAGTTGGGATATATCCCGCCAAGCTGTCTGCTTCTGGTGGAAGGTCAAGCGTAAACACCTCAGAGTCGGGAGAGGAGTTGAGGATGAACACAGCGGTCGTTCTTCCGTTGTAGGTACCAATCTCGAAAATGCGCTTCGGCTGCAACAGCCTGGTGACGGCTGCCAGGCTCAGGATCTCGCGAGGATCGGTGCCTCCACCAGTCTGGAAGCGCACAGGAATGGTTAAGGTATCGAGATCGGTTGGAGCCAGTTCCGAGATAGGATTTTTGCCGGGCAATCCGTTGCCCATGAGCTCATCGTATTTTCGGAGACAGGAGGACACATAGCTTCGCAACAACGATGGCTTGCGGGCGGCCAAGTGAAGGGAGCAGAGGTTCACACCTTTCGAAGCCTCTACAGCTTCCCGGAAATGCTGAGCAATCCTCACGTATCCTTAAGCTCGCGTTGAAAAGTTTTACGATTCTACACCACTTGGTCCTGCACCATTATTGCAACCTGCGCACGATCGAGGGTCCCACTTCGGCAACAGCATCTGTGGCCCGGTCGATTTCCCAAAGGATGATAGAGATTGATCCGCGCTTAATAGCGCGATTACGATTTTCCATCATCAGCATTCCGTTGACGTAGCAACGGTAGCGGTCTGCCTTCGCATCGATGCGCAAGTCATACCACGAGCCCAGGGCCATCGGAAAGGGCATTCTGGCATGGGCTTTCCACTTTCCACGGATTTTGGAATCGAAGAACAACAAATCATCTTCGAATCGATAGCGATAGCGATTGTCAAAATCCACATAGCGGAAGTTGAACGCGTATTCCTGAAAATTCGTGAGCCGGCGGAATTTGGTCTGCCAGGAAAAGTTCTCCCATGAGTATTTCATCGGGTCGAGATAAACATAGGCCCACTCGTCGCTGGTCCTCGCCTTAACGTTGAACTTCATGCTGCCCGATTCGAAAGTGAGTTCAGATGGGTCTTGATATTGTGGATGAAAAATCCAATGCTCCTGCGGACAAGAGACATCGGTCTGGAAAATAACTTCGCCCTCGGTCCAAGTCTGCCGGTCGCGAGGATGGAGGTTGAAAGGCAACCGTCTTGTCGCCGCGACCTTACGGACTACTTTCCGCAAGAAACTCACGCATACGCTCCAAATCCGCTGTCAAACTGATAATTTCAAAATGATAGTATACGCACATAGAATATTAGCCAGCGGGAACTCCTGAAGTAGCGTGCGTCGACGTTCAACTATGCGAATTCTTATCGATCCCAGTTCCGTCCATTGCCTAAACCTTGGTGATGTCGCCATGTTGCAGGTTACGGTCGCAAGGTTTCGGCAATTTTGGCCTGATGCTGAGATTTACGTTTTCAACGACAACCCCGAACTCCTCGAACTCTACTGCCCTGGGGCCGTGCCGGTGCCTTCTGAGGGGAGGCAGTCGTTTTATTTCACTCTTGCTCAACTGACTCGGTTTGGCAGACGCTGGGGCCAGCCAGCGCTATCAGAACTTGATGTCGAGTGGCGGCATCGTCTACCGCGACTGGTTGAAAAGCTTGTCCGCATGCGCGGCCGTCAAGCAAGTGCCGCGTCCCTCCACAGCTTTTTAGACCTGGTGCGCAGTTGTGATCTGGTTGCGGCCAGTGGAGCCGGTCAGATCACCACAGCGTTCCGCTCGCCGTCGACGCTGGTGCTGAACACGATGGAGATGGCGATGCAGCACGGTATTCCGACGGCCATCTTCGGACAGGGAATTGGCCCGATCGATGAGCCGTGTTTGCGCGCACGGGCAAAGAAAATTCTGCCCAAGGTGGACTTAATTTGTTTGCGGGAAACGGTTACAGGTTCAAATCTTTTGGATTCGCTTGGCGTGCCGCAAGAAAATGTGGTAGTGACCGGCGACGACGCAATCGATACCTGCTATAAGCTACGTACCGATCGGCCGGGGACTGCGATCGGAATTAACTTGCGAATCTCCTGGTATTCCGACATTCCACGAAATCTGGTGGAAACGCTGCGCCGCCCACTTCAGCAAGCCGCGTCAACTTTGGGAGCTACTCTGCTATCGGTGCCAATCTCTCGCCACCCGGAAGAAGATGACGCAGAAATTTGTCGTCAACTCTTCGAAGGGTATCCGTTGGTCGGGGATTCGCTCTACGACCTCACTCTGGTGGAGGGGATGATACAAGAGATCGGACGCTGCCGGGTCGTGCTCACGACCAGCTATCACGGAGGAGTGTTTGCGCTGTCCCAAGGCATTCCGGTGGTGGCCTGGGTAAAGTCGAAGTACTTCGCCGCAAAACTTTACGGTCTGGCGAATCAGTTTGGCGTTGGGTGTGAAGTTGTGGCACTCGATGAAGAGAACTTCGAAGAGCGGCTTCGGTCCGCCATCGTCTCGGCTTGGGAGTCCGCCGAACGAGTCCGTCCAGCGCTGCTGGAAGCCGCAAGCAAGCAGATCGCCGCGAGCAAAGGAGCCTACGAACGAATGCGTCTGAAAATTGCGGGGGGCGAGTCCTCGACTAAAACGGCTCTTGCAGGCGCGCAGGTCCTTTAAGGATTTAACCAGACGCTGGGAAGATTTTGCAGGACCCCAGGGCTTTTCTTTGCAATGCGATTAGCTGCCCGAATGCGTCGGCAGGTTTACTAACCGATAGAACACTCTGTGAGAGATCCGATTGATCGGTGAGTAGTAAGCAATCTTCTCAAAAGGAATGAATATCCGCGGAAAGTGATGAAAGAAGCGCCAGAGCACTGGAAAAACTGCCCCATAAACGGCGGTCACACGGCAATCATCACCGATGACCTGCTGGATTTCTGCCGGCATCGAACCTCTTTCTTTTCGTGACCATCGCTTGTAGGGGCCGACCACAATCCCATGGAGGGCGTTGTCGAATTCCAAGACAAGAACGCCATGCGGTTTTACTACCCGCTTCATCTCCGTGATCATGTCGCGCTGCGCGCTGAGGCTGAACAGGTGGAGGAAATTGAGTGCGGTCACAACATCGAAATATCCGTCAGGAAAAGGCAGTTGTTGGGCATAGGAGCGAACCACTCCAGAGGCAGCTTGCGATCCCACTTTCTGCGCAGCTCGAAGAAGCATTTCGTGAGAGGCATCGGCTCCGATTGCCAGATTCGCCCGTCCTGCAAAATTCGCAAGGCCGCGGCCGGTGCCACAGCCTACGTCGAGAATTCGCTTTCCCTCTAACGGGCCAACGAGTTTGCGATACGCGTTCTCGGTGACTTGCTTCTTATAGATATCCGCCGGTTTGGTGTAACGGACATCGTCATAGTTGGCAACGTTGCGGTAGTCGGTTTTCGAATCGTCGTATCGGACGACCTCAAGATCGGTATTCATAGATCTCGGGGAGTCGCAGTGGCGACAGCGGACAGGGTCAACAGCAGGCGCTCGATCTTTCTGGACCTACGGGCCGTTAGAACAGACGACCGATCGTTGATAATCCGCAGAGTTGCATTCACCTCATAAATTCTTAAGAGATCGGCATTGAGCGTCCTGCCATAGCCCGCGATAAATCCGCGCTTCAGAGACTCGAGCGCACTGCGATCATAGGCGGGCCGACTCGCGAGAAGAGCGAGGTACGCACTCAGGTGAGAAAGATCGCGATAGACAGGAGCCTCGTGCCAGTAGCTTCCAAAATCCACCACTCCCGCGCCGGTCTCGCCGATCAGGATATTTTGCGGAAGAAAATCGCCGTGCGCCGCCGCCATGGGCACATTCGTCCCATTCAGAGTTGCGCTGGTTGCTTCCACTCCGTCGCGAATCTTCTGCAGGGCGGAGGCACTCAGTCCGAATTGTCGTGACCGGTAGAGATTGGAGTCAAGTTCCCGCAAATAGTCGTTATGATGGTGTGGTTGGTCGCCCGCAACGGTTACATCGTGAAAGTGACGCAACCAATTGCCCACAAGCATACCGATCCGTTGTAGCGACTGATGGCGCAGCCTGCCATTCAGGACATTTGCCTGGCGCCGCAAAGTGGATTCCAGCGAGGACCCGGCCACCCCGCTCACAACCAAAATTCCTTGCTCTTCAACAAACAAGAGAGGAGAGGGGACCGAGATTCCGAGAGCATTTCCCGCCCTGGTATTGACCTCTTCCAGCGCCGAATATTCTTTGCGCATCGCCTTTGCCATTGCGGGACCAGGCGTCCGCGCAACCTTCGCGACGACGAAATGTTCTCCATCGCCCGTGGGGACGCGGTGGATGTGAGAATTGCGGCTCGCGCTATCGGACAGAAAACTGGCAACAGATCTCAAATTCATCTCGGACTTTCAAAACACGACAATAGTCTGTTGACGGTGCGCGGAGTGCCCCGGTCACATTGGTCCGTGGTGCCGAAAAACCGCACGCATCACGCTCACTTGACACTGAATATTTCTCCCAGGTTACAACCCATCAACCAAGCATTGCATTATACCACTTTAACTCTATCTGTATACTATACATTCGTTCGCGAACTTGCCTGCAGGAATAGAGTTGATTTCAGGAGAACTGCCGAATTCTTAACGGGCGATGTACACGTGATAATCTGAGCCTTCCTGCGTTGAGTCTCAGTCCGGTGCGGTTGAGGGACGAGGGACATTGGCCGCTCCTGGTTCACCGGCGCGCCCGGCCAACTTCGAAACATAGTGTCCGAAGCGCACGATAAGTGGACTCGGCAAACCGACCAGCGTATTTCCCAGGTCCGCCAAGACCAGCGGCTTCCGCCACAGTGTCAATCCAACGTAGACCGATGCCCCCACGATGGTTGCACTGACAAGTTCGGCGGGCGCATTGTGAATACCCACGCGATGCAGCGCCCGCAACCATAGCCAACTCACGCCCGCCATCGCCAGACTCGACCAGATCGTGGGCCACAGAGTCTGCACAAACTTTTTTCCAGAGAGGTCGATCAATCGAAATGGAATCACAAAAGATGGAACCATGAGCACGGTCCACATCGTTGCATATGCAGAGGCCACTCCAACAATTCCCCAGCGCAGTCCGGTCACAAAGGAGAGCACATACATCACGCTGGCAAAAGCGGTCCAGCGCAACTGGATGTCCGGTCTACCCTGGGTGTTATAAATCAATCCCACCGTGCCGTAGAGCGCTTGCGCCGCACCCAGCGGCGCAAAAATGATCAGCAGAGTGGCGACAGGCATCCAGCGTGCGCCGAGAAAAACCCGGACGAACGAGGGTGCCGTTACCGCTAGTCCCAACATGATCGGCAGAATAGGAAGCGCGATCAGTCTGCAGGTGCGGAGATAGGCGGCCCGCAGGCGATCGAGGTCGTCGGGAAATTTCGCCATCGCCGGATACACGACTTGGCCAACCAGGGTAGTAAAATTTTGCAGAGGATAGGTCATCAGCATATAACCCATCTGATAAAAACCGAGGGGCGCACTCCCCAGATAACGCCCCACCAAGAGATTGTCGGTGTTTCTTGAAAAATAGTTCATCAAGATGGAACCCGTCAGGTGGATGCCGAAGCGCAGAATGTGGATGGCGCCGGAAGGTCGGAAAACGGCCATGATTCTGACAGGCGCGTAAATCCACATTGCCACCGTAGTGACCAAGGTATTGGCCAGAGTACCCACGACGAGACTCCACACTCCGCCTCCGGCGATGGCAATGGCAATGGCAACGACAGTGCCGCAAATCGCTCCCGCGGTCTGTCCGTAAGCGATCTTCCTGAATGTCATGGCCCGATTCAGCATGGCGGTCGGCACCACGCCCAGCGCGCCCAGAAAGAACGAGAGAGAAACAAACTGGATTACCGGAGCCACTTGAGGGGTGTGAAAAAATCGTGCGGCTGGCCAAGAGAGGCCGACCAGTAATAAGCTGGTCGTCCCACCTAGGATGCAGTTCAGCCAGAAAACGGTAGACACCAGTTCGTCTGGCATCTCCCGCTCTCGTACCAGAGCGTATCGGGTGCCGAGGTCGCGAACCGTCTCAAGAAGATTCGTTAGCAGCGCAGACATTGCCACCAAGCCATACGCCGCCGGCGGGACGTAACGTGCGAGCACGGAAACCGATACCAGTTGCAACAACTGCCGAATGACCTGAAAGGCAGAGATCCACGCCACTCCAGTGGCCGTTTTTTGCCTCAGCGTGGTTTCTGGTTCAGACATATTTAGTTTGCAACGGGGGCCGCACTATGACGATCTCCAACGATAAACAGTTCTTACAGCGGATGGGAACATGCGCAGAGAGAACAGGATCATCCGAAGCCGAAAGCTTTCCAACCGCAGGTTAGCTTGCGATAGAAACTGGATCGCAGCGGAAACATCTCCCTGGCCAAGTGCGCGCTTTCCCTCGTGCAGCAGCTTGTTGCCTTCAAAGCGACGAATGGCCGATTCCAGAGTTGTCCTCTCTTCCTCTGTCAGCGAAACGGCGGTTCGCATCTTGACTAGTACTTTTAGAGCGCTGCCCAGCATCCACACCGGATCAGACGATAGACTCCCCTTGCGCTTTCGATAACGGAGGAGTACCTCGTCGTGATAAATAATGCGGCTTCCAGTTTTGACACAGCGGAGCCAAAGGTCGAAATCTTCGCAGCTTCGAAGCTCCGCATCGAAGAGGCCAGCCCGCTCAAAAGCGGAGCGCCGAGCCAAAACCGACACCACGACTACACATTTTTGCTCAATCAATGATGCAAAAGTCACATCGCCGGTGGAGTCCGCTAAGAAACTCCCGGCCCGGGGGCTGTCTCCGAATACCAACGCGTTCGGGTACACGATGTCGGCGCTAGGATCACTGTCGAGCTCGCCAACCTGCACTTCCAGATATCTCGGTTCCCAGGCATCGTCCGAATCGAGCAGGGCGATCAATTCGCCTTTGGATGCACGGATGCCGTTGTTGCGGGCTCCGGCCAAGCCGCAGTTCTCCGTCTTCACGTATACAATCCGCGACATATACGGGCTCAAGACGCGCTCCAGATCGTGAGTGTCGGGCGAGCCGTCGTTTACGACCACGACTTCGTAGTCCAAGTACGTTTGGGAAAAGACTGAGTCCAGGGTCTCACCCACGAACGAGGCCGTGTTGTAGCAGGGGATGATCACACTGACGCGCGGTGTTTTCAAAGCATCGTCCTGTCAGGAATGAATTCCCTCTTGAGCACAATCTCCAGGGATCGTAAAGAAAATAGAAAAAAGATCCAGGTCGGTGATGTCTCGTATGGGAATGGATGTCAGCTGCAATGGCCAGTATAGATGGGGCGCATGGTTGCTTCTAGCGTATGCGAGCCACAACGCATCTGCGGAGTACTCCATGGTGTAAGGACTAGTGGGTTGCCAGGCAGTCGATCGTCGTAAGTTCGGGAGTCTCCCCGTCCACATAGACCCGCTGCCAGATTTCCAGATTCAGCAGCCGCCAGATGCGATTTCCATGGTCGCGCAGCTTGTTGCGGTGCTCAGAAAAGATCCGCCTCGCCGTCTCAGGCCGGAACAGGCCGCGCTCGAGGCTGCGTGACTCCAGCAGCATCTGTTGCAGATCGTCCAATTGCGGCCCTGCGAGCCAATATTCCCACGGGGTCGGGAAGCCCATCTTCTTGCGATATACGATCGATTGCGGGAGCAAGTCCTCGACCGCCTGCTTCAGAATGAACTTCCCTGCCATCCCTGCAATGGAGTACTCGGCGGGAATTCGTGCGGTGAATTCCACCAGTTTGTGGTCGAGAAAAGGGACACGGCTTTCCACGGATGCCGCCATGCTCATTTGGTCCTGCTTCATAAGTAGTTCGATCAAATAGCTGCTAATGTCGGCGTAGAGCAGACGGTGCAGCAAATCTCCGTGCGATCTATCCCAGGCCGCCATCGAACCAGCGTAGGCATCTCCCGCATGGGCGGCTGCTTCGGGCGTAAGCAAGTCCGCCTGCTCGGCCGAGGAGAAGGCAGAAAAGAAGTTGTCATAATAAAACGAGGGCCACGAATCCCCGTCACGCAGCAGAAACGTATGCTCGAGTTTGCGGCGAAGGGATGCGGTCAGCGGGCTGGCTTCGATGGCGCGTTGCACGGTTCGTCGCAATCCTCTGGTCGTGGCCGCACGATAGACATTGTTCAAACGAGAGTTCAGCAAAGTCCACGCATAGCGTGTATAACCGGCCAGAGTCTCATCGCTTCCCTCCCCCGTCAAAACTACGGTCACGTGCTGGCGGGCCAGCCGCGCCACCGCGTAAAGCGACACGCTCGAAGGCCACACGATGGGCTCATCTTCATGCCAGACCAGACGGGGAAGGCTCTCAAAAAACTCCTCGCGGCTCAGCTGAACTTCATGATGATCCGAATGAATGTGTTCCGCCACTTGCCGCGCATAGCCGAGCTCGCTAAAGGAACTCTCTCCGTACCCGACTGCAAAAGTCTGGATGCGGTCGCCCCGGATCTTTTTGGTGAGCGCCGCGACTGCGCTTGAATCCAGGCCTCCGCTCAAGAACACGCCAAGAGGCACATCACTCATCAAGTGTGATCGGACACTGCCTTCGAGCAATTCCCGGTAAGTGTCGACGTAGTACTTCCGCGGACGGGGCTCGCGATCTACCTCTACCGTGAGGTCCCAGTAGCGCTCGATGCTGAGTTCACCTTGCTCATTGAGTTCCAGAGTATGCCCCGGCATCAGCTTTTTTATGCCCTCAAACATCGTTTCCGGGCCAGTGAGGTAGCCAAACGCCAGGTATTCGGCGAGCTTGCTGCGATTGAGTTCCGCCGCCACGTTAGGGTAAGCAAGAATCGCCTTAATCTCAGATCCAAAGAGAAAGGACTTGCCATCCCAGCGATAGTAGAAGGGCTTGATCCCGAGACGATCTCTGGCGGCGAAGAGCACGCGCTTGCGCCGATCCCAGATGACGAAGGCGAACATTCCCCGCAGGTGGCTCACGCAATCGCGGCCGTATTGCTCGTACAGATGAACGATGGTCTCAGTGTCACTCCGCGTCCGGTAGCGATGCCCTTTTGCCTCCAGATCGGCTTTCAGTTCGGCGTGGTTGTAGATTTCACCGTTATAGACAATCCAGATATCTTCATTTTCATTTGCCAGCGGCTGATGTCCGCTCTTCACGTCGATGATGCTCAGCCGCCGCATGGCCAAGCCGACGTTTCCCTCAACAAAAAAACCTTCGTCATCGGGGCCGCGATGCGCAATCCGGCGATTCATGGCCGAAAGCACATCGGCGCTGACATGCCCGCCTCGATCAGAAAAGAAAATTCCGCAGATTCCACACATAGCCGATTAGTTTTACGGTTCTTCGCCCGTTCATGTCGATCCAGCAGAACCCTTCAAACGCTATTGCACACCTCTCGATAGATAATATTCTGTATCGCCGAGGAACGCAGGGCTGGCTGCCGGTTCAGTGTGTTTGCATAGCTAAAATCGGCACCCCAACAGGGTCTATCTATAGGATATAGCAGGAGTTATCTAGTCCAAACTAAAGGAACCAGGAAGGGACCGCTAGCGGTCAGGCGACCCTCGATGGCTGTTAGACTAGCGATGGCATATGAAAAGCAATGTAAGCGTTTTTGGACTCGGCTATGTGGGATCTGTTACCGCAGCATGTTTGGCGTCGAAAGGGCATTCTGTCATCGGCATCGACCTCAGCAGCTCTAAGGTTGAGCAACTGCAAAGCGGACGTACTCCGATTGTCGAACCCGGAATGGCCGAACTTGTGGCCGAAGGCCACAAAGCATCCCGGCTTCGCGCTACCGTAGATTCTGAGGCGGCGGTGCTGGACACCGACATTTCTTTTCTTTGTGTCGGCACACCCAGCTTGCGCAGCGGCAAGCTCGACTTGGGACATATTGAGCCAGTTTGCCGCAGTATTGCCCAGGCCCTCAAGAATAAGAAATCTTTTCATCTGGTTGTGCTGCGCAGTACGGTGCTGCCTGGAACCGCCGAATCGATTGTCATTCCCACACTCGAGAGCGTCAGCGGCAAGCATATGGGGAAAGACTTCGGCGTTTGTGTCAACCCGGAGTTCATGCGTGAGGGAACTGCGATTTCTGACTTCATGGAACCCTCCATGACCATTGTCGGGGCGGCTGACGACAAACATGCCGCGCTGCTACGCGAGCTCTACGCCTGGGCTCCGGGGCGAGTCTTTCAAACGTCCTTTCGAAGTGCCGAAATGGTGAAGTATGTCTGCAATGCGTGGCACGCGCTCAAAGTAGTGTTCGGCAACGAAGTGGGAACCATGGCGAAAGAGTTGGGCGTCGACGCGGAGGCAGTGATCGAAATGTTCTGCGCCGATACGAAACTGAACATATCGTCCAGTTATCTGAAGCCTGGATTTGCCTTCGGTGGATCCTGTTTGCCCAAGGATGTCCGCGCCTTCAACTATCGCGCCAAAGAACTGGATCTCAAGCTGCCCTTGTTTGAATCCATTGTGCCGAGCAACGAGGAACACTTTCGCAGGGGAGTGGAGATGGTGTTGCAGACCGGAAAGAAAAAAGTGGCTCTGCTGGGACTCAGTTTCAAAGCGGCCACGGATGATCTTCGGGAAAGCCCGCAAGTGCAATTAGTGAAGCAGCTGTTGGGAGAAGGACGTGAAGTCACGATATGGGACGACAACGTGTCCATGGGGCGCCTCATTGGCTCCAACCGGGAATACATTGAACATGCGATTCCACACGTCGGTTCCCTGCTCTGCAACGACTTACGGGAAACACTGGAAAAGGCGGAAGTTGTCGTCATCGGCACCAGGGGCATCCCGCTGGAGGAATTGCGCAAGCATCTCCGGCCGGACCATTTCGTGGTCGACCTGGTAAATCTGGAAAAGTTGCGCCGCCCCCTCGCGAATGGGAAATACGAGGGCATCTGCTGGTAACCGCATCGTGAGAATCCTCTGGGTCAAGGCGGGCAAACTGCTGCCGATGGATACCGGCGGAAAAATCCGTTCCTACAATATTCTGAAAAAACTCGCGCTCTCGCACGACGTGACACTGCTGTCTTACTACGGCGGAGATCGCGACACCGGGTACGAGGAGGCGATCCAAAAAGAATTTCACGGCGCTCAGACTGTCTTCACGGCTGCGCCTGGCTCCAGCGCGATTGCACAATCTACAGATTATCTTCGACGTCTATTCCAAGCAGCGCCTTTCGCGGTGAGTAAGTTCACTGATCGGCGAGTCCAAAGCTCGGTTTCCGAGTTGCTTAAGGGTGGGTCGGTTGATGTGGCCGTCTGCGATTTCCTTTCTGCATCGCAGAACTTCCCGCGGGTTTTGCCGACTCCTACCTTACTTTTTCAGCACAATGTGGAGACGGCATTGTGGCGACGCATGGCCACGACCGAGTCGAATCCCGTTAAGCGGATTGTCTACCAAATAGAAGCCGCCAAGATGGACCGCCACGAACGCTTCGCGCTGGGAAACTTTCGCCATATTGTCGCCGTTTCCGAACACGACCGCGAATTGATGCTGAAGATGAATCCCAACTGCACGATTAGCGTGGTACCTACCGGAGTTGACACGCAGAAATATGCCGTGGCCCCGGCTGCGCAAGCCGAGCCACCAAGAATTGTTTTTACCGGGTCGATGGATTGGGAGCCCAACATTGACGCCGTCATCTACTTTTGTGAACAGATCCTGCCGCGCGTGCTCTCTCAGTATCCCAAGACAATTTTCCAGATTGTAGGCCGGAATCCGCACCCCAAGGTCAAGCGACTGGCTTCTGAATTGGTCCAAGTCACCGGGACTGTGCCTTCCGTCGCTGATTACTTGCGCGATGCGACGGTTGTGATTGTACCGCTGCGCATTGGTGGAGGTACACGACTCAAGATCTTCGAAGCCATGGCTATGGGCAAAGCCATGGTATCCACCTCCGTCGGAGCAGAAGGATTGAGCGTTCAGAGCGGACGTGACCTGATCCTCGCCGATTCCCCGTCCGAATTTTCCGAGGCTATCCTGCTACTGGTGCGAGACGACGCCGTTCGGCACAGGTACGAACAGGCCGCCACCGAACTCGCGACTCAGTTCGACTGGTCACGCATCGCGCTAAGGTTCGCCGAGGTACTGCAGAATGCGGCGCGAGACTTTCATGTGGAGTCCGGACTCCGAAGAGACGTTCCCATAAGCCAATGAGAGTTCTTGTGCTCGACGGCAATCAGAACCAGGCAGTAGCCAGCGTCCGCTCACTGGCCCGCGCAGGTCACGAAGTATGGGTGGGCGAATCGAGGTCCTGGTCGAAAGCTGGCTGGTCGCGTTCCTGCGCCCACAGTTTCGAATATCCCGCTCCCCAATTGCACGGCGACGAATTCATAGAGAAGCTGGTTGATCTCGCCCGCCGGGAGGACGGAACTTTGATTCTACCCATGACCGAGGCTACGACATTACCGATTTCGGTCAATCGCGAAAAACTTTTGGCGGCTGGGGCTCGTTTGGTGTTGCCAGATCACGCCGATTTGCTAAGGGCTTTCGACAAGCAGGCGAGTACACAACTGGCGGCATCCCTGGGCATAGCCATTCCAAAAACAATCGCAGTGGCAAATACGGAGGATCCGCAGGAGGTAGTTCGGTCCGTGTCTTTTCCGGTGGTGCTGAAACCGCGTGCATCCGAAGAGCTGTCGCCAGGCGGCACGGTTCGTACGGGAGGTCGTCCCCGGTACGCCAACAATCCACATCAATTCAAGGCCGCCTTCCAGGACTTGCGCAGCCGCTGCTCTACTATATTGATCCAGGAGTTCGTGGTTGGCCAAGGAATGGGCTACTTTGCCTTGATGCATCAAGGAGAGCTGAGGGCCGAGTTCGCGCACCAGCGCATCCGGGATGTGTATCCTGCAGGCTCGGGCAGCGCGCTGCGAACCAGCGTCGCCCCCGATGCTGCGATCCGTAGCGCGTCTCTGGCTATGCTGCGTGCGCTGCGCTGGCACGGAGTCGCTATGGTCGAGTTTCGACAGAATGAGGGGGAAGCACCAGTTTTCATGGAGGTCAACGGGCGCTTCTGGAATTCCCTGCCGTTGGCTTGCTATGCGGGCGCTGATTTTCCTGCTCTGCTGGCTCGGATGTCAGAAACCGGCGATATCCCGCTCTCGACCGGTTACCGGATCGGAGTCCGCTGTCGCTGGCTTCTCGGCGATTTTCGTCATCTTGTTGAAGTCTGGAAGGGACCTCCGCAAGGCTATCCCGAGCCCTATCCGGGCCGCATCGAGACACTGTTCAAACTTCTTTCACCCGTCCCCGGCACGTATCACGATCTATTCCGGTGGAGCGATCCCTTGCCTGAAGCCGGAGATTGGATACACCTTGCGCAGCGCATCTTCTCGCGACACACTGAGCAGCAGCCTGTAAGAGGAAGGACCCATGCTTAAGGGCGCAATGCACCTGCATAGCACCTACTCGGACGGCGAGTTCACGCTGCGGGAATTGCGCGAGATATTCCTGGCTGAGAGTTGTTCCTTCGCTTGTGTGACCGACCATGCCGAATGTTTTGACGAGGTTTCGATCCAACGCTACGTGGAAGAGTGCAAGTCGCTTTCCGACGACAAGTTCGTTTTCCTCGCCGGCCTCGAATACAGCTGCGAGTTCAACATGCACATTCTCGGGTACGGCGCGACGCAGCTTACTCCGACAAGGGATCCTCAGGTGGTGATCCGTCATATCAGTTCGCAGAGCGCCCTGCCGGTCATCGCTCATCCCAAGGACGATTCCTTCGCCTGGATTGAGACCTTCGAAACGCTGCCGCTGGGGATTGAGGTCTGGAATACGAAATACGATGGCCGTTACGCTCCCCGGCCGGGCACGTTTACTTTGCTGCAACGTCTGCGGCAGCGCCGTCCCACGACGCTCGCTTTTTTCGGCCAGGACCTGCACTGGAAAAAGCAGTTTCGCGGTATGTTTGTGGAGGTGGACTGTGTTCCTAACACAACTGAGGCCATCCTGCAGGCTCTGGGGCGTGGCGATTATCGCGCTCAAAAGGACGAGTATCGACTACCCTCTTCCGGCGTTATCGACGACAAACTCTTAGTGGAATTTGGACGAGGTCACGACCGTTCCTACCGCATGCGGCGCTTCCTGAAGAATGGCAAACAAGCACTGGACCGGTTCGGAATAAAAGTGCCCGATTCCATCAAGGCCCAGCTCAGAAGGATCTTCTGAATGAACCCGCGCGGCTTTGCGTGCCTGATGTATCACGAATTGGAACGGCCCGGGCGGCCGCTGTGCCAATCAGGGCCCGGGTACGTACGCTACATTCTGCAGGAAACCAAGTTTCGCGACCATATGCGCTGGCTGCAGGCCAGTGGATGGCGCGGAGTGAGCGTCGGGGAAGCTCTCGGTTCTTGCGAAATGCGGCGCGTCGCGATCACTTTTGATGACGGCTGTGAAACTGACCTCTTGATTGCCGCGCCCATCCTGAAGCAGACAGGAAATGGTGCGACTTTCTACGTTACGGCTGGCTTTCTCGGCGAACCCGGATATTTGTCGGCATCGCAACTGCGCGAATTGCAGGCGCTCGGTTTTGAGATTGGCTGCCACTCGATGACTCATCCCTATTTGAACGATCTCGACGATTCGGCTCTGCGCCGAGAGATCGTTGAAGCGAAGGAGCGGATTGAGCAGCTCATTGGCAAACCCGTCGAGCATTTCTCTTGTCCCGGAGGCCGCTACGATCACAGGGCGGTCGCAGTTGCGCGTGCGGCTGGCTATCGATCCATGGCTAACAGTCAAGGGTCACTGAACTCTTCTTCGACTGATCCGTTTTTTCTGGGGAGAATTGCGGTTTTGCGAGAAACCAGCGAATCTTCCTTTCGCTCCAGTTGCCAAGGAAAAGGGCTGTGGAAAAGGCGAGTTCGTGATTCCGTGCATTATTCCGCCCGGAGCTTAATGGGAAACTTCCTCTACGATCGGATTCGGGCGCTCATACTGCGTGATAACAATGTGACGGACGGCATTGTGCGCTAGTTTGAAACTCAGCTCGCGTGGAACGATCTCCCAGCCTCTCGCTTCGACCCATCCAGGTCGGTATCCCCGAAGTGCAATGTACTTGTGATAGGGGCAATGTCCTGTCGTCATCTAGGGTAACCCTAGCCTCCCGTTTAAAGTTCGTTCAGGACCCCGAACGATCGGTCCCCCCAACTTTCGTCACGAGGTTAGATTGCATGTCACCAGCGAGCCGGGTCCACGCGACGTGGAAGAGTTTCTTCCCAAAAAATTTCCGCTTTCCCCTTTCTGCCAATCAATCGCTTCTAGTTTTGGCAATCGCCGCCGCAGGGTTTACCGCAATCGGCTGCAACAGCGTGATGGCCCAAGGCTCCCACAGTCCGTCTGCCGTCACGCCTCAACCTGCGGCCTCCCAACCTCTGACTGTGTCGGGCGCTTTGCCAAAGGCAACCGTTGGTCAAGCCTACAACGCAGTTCTTAGCGTAAGTGGCGGAAGCGCTCCCTATCAATTTGCTTTGGCTTCCGGGTCTCTGCCCGCAGGGACGACACTTTCGTCTTCCAGCGGAGCCATTTCCGGCAAAATCATTACGGCCGGAACCTATAATTTTGCGGTCGCAGTAACCGACCTTCCGCACAACGACAGCGGCAAGCAGCAATTCGCCTTGAGCGCATCCTCGGCGGCGTCCCCGGTGAAGATCACTATCACACCTGCGTCGCCCATCTCGCTGGTTCCAGGCGGAAAGCAGCAGTTCTCGGCGACTGTGACCGGTACCACCAATACGTCGGTCAATTGGTCTGCGTCCGCTGGGACAATCTCGACGACTGGACTCTTCACTGCTCCGGCATCGAGCAACAACGATAGCGTCACAATCACTGCTACCAGCGTCGGTGACCCGAGCCAAATTTCAGAAGCTTCCGTGCAGTTACAGGCGGCGTCTAGCCAAGCCTCTGGGCCGGACAATCGTTATTGCGGTCCTGGTGACAAGCCCGCCTTCGGCGCGACCACAGATGGGCCAGCCACACTGCCGACCAGTTGCTTCTACACAGCTTTGTCCGCCACGCCTTCCCCAGGCGCAGTCACGGCGGTATCCGCCGGCTCCGATCTGCAAGAGGCAGTTGACAATGCCAAGTGCGGCGATACGTTGATGCTCGAATCCGGAGCCGTCTGGACGACCAAACAGATCAATTTTCCCGCCAAGAACTGCGGCGATGACAACTGGATTACGATTCGCACGAGTGCCCCGGACTCCGCACTACCCCCGGAAGGAACGCGGTTGACCCCTTGTTATGCTGGTGTCAGCTCTCTCCCTGGGCGTCCGGCTTTCAACTGCATCTCCACGGAAAACGTCGTAGCAAAAATCGAGTACGACAGCGGAAACCTCTCCGGACCTTTGGTGTTTGAAAATGGCGCCACTCACTACCGATTCATCGGCCTGGAAATCACAAAGCATACAGCCGATAAATTTGTGGTAGCGCTGGCTTCTCCTATTACTGGAGGCGCTTTCGACCACATCATCTTCGACCGGGTATGGTTTCACGGATTCTCTGACGATGAAACGACGCGTGGAGTCCTGTTGGACGGCGGTACGTCTGTCGCGGTCATCGATTCCTATTTCACCGACTTCCACTGCCACACCATGGGGAAGTGCACGGATGCGCAGGCGGTGGCAGGAGGAAATGGCTCGGTTCCCAATGGAACCTACAAGATCGTAGACAACTTTTTGGAAGCGTCCGGAGAAAGCGTCATCTTCGGCGGCGGTGGAGCCACGCAGACTCCAACCGACATCGAGATTCGACGCAACCATTTCTTCAAGCCCATGATCTGGTTGTCCGGCCAGCCCGGTTTCATCGGAGTCAAGTTTGTGGTCAAGAATCATCTGGAATTTAAGAATGCCCAGCGTGTTCTGGTCGAAGGCAACATCATGGAAAATACTTGGGGAGGATTTTCTCAGGCCGGTTTCTCCGTCGTCGCGACCCCCAAGAACGATGGTCACTGCACAGTTTGCTCGGTAACCGACATCACATTCCGCTATAACACCATCAGTCACGTGAGCGGCGGCTTCCAGTTGGCGAACGTTATTTCGGGAACTGGCTTCTACGCCAAGGAGGGCCAGCGCTACAGCATTCATGATGTGATTGTCGATGACATTAGTGCTGACAAATACGCCGGTCATGGCGTCTTCGCTCAAGTTGAAACTCAGTTCAACACAAGCCTTGTTCCTCTGCTGCAAAATGTCGCGATCGATCATGTCACCGCTTTTCCTGATTCCATGGTGCTCAATGCGGGAGGCACGTTCAGTCCGAAGATGCCAAACTTCAGCTTCACGAACAGCATCGTCAGTGCTGGAGCGTATCCAGTCTGGTCGACCGGAGGCGGGTCCGGCAACTGCGCCCACACGGATGTTCCTTTGACGGTGTTGGACTCATGCTTCTCGTCGCCTAACTTCACTGGAAATGTCATCGTCGCGCAGCCCACGCACTACACATCTGCCATGTGGCCGTCCGCGAATTGGTTCGCGTCCACACCCGCTAGTGTCGGCTTCGTGAATTTCAATGACGGCATCGGCGGAAATTACCAACTGTCTCCTACAAGCACATTTAAAGGGAGGACCGCACTCGGAGTAGACCCGGGCGCAGACATCCTTGGTCTTCAGAACGCGACCGCCGGAGTGTACTGATCCGGTCTGTGTCGCACAATCGAAGCATCTGGCGCCGACGGCAACCCCGTCGGCGCTTTTTTTTGTGCGGAGTTCCTGCGTTGTCTGAACCGAGTTATCGCGACCTTCTCGTGCTATCTTAGTTGTTTATGGCAAATCCGAAGTTCTCCCCGCTGATTCCACTTTTCTTTCTAGCCTTATCTTCCAGCGTGGCCAAAGTCGATGCGGGACGCTTCGACGGCCCTGCTGAGCTGCCGCGAGTGACGATAAAGAGTGCGCTCGCGGACACGCCAGCTCCTGGCGCCGTCCGAGTGGTGAAAGAGGGAGAGAATCTGCAACAAGCCCTGAATGCGGCCTCCTGCGGGGACACGATTCGCCTTCAGGCGGGGGCGACCTTTGCTGGTAGCATTTCTCTTGCGGCGAAGCCTTGCGACGATCAGCACTGGATCATTATCCGCAGCGACACGCCTGATTCCTCTCTTCCCCCCGAGGGCACGCGTCTCACGCCTTGCTATGGCGGTGTGTCTTCTCTTCCCGGGCGGCCGGAGTATCCCTGTAGCTCTCCAAAAGACGTTCTGGCGAAGATCGTGTGCACCAGCAAGGGGGGTAGCGGTCCGATCTTTCTGGAATGGGGAGCCAATCACTACCGGCTTCTTGGCCTGGAGATCACGCGAGATGCACCAGGGGCGAACATCAGCAATCTTGTCTCTTTCCGGATTGCCGGCAAAAAGCCCGACAGTAGCCTTGACTGGAACAGCAAGGGAGACCATGTCGTCTTCGACCGCCTCTGGATCCATGGCAACGAAAAAGACGAGACGACACGCGGCGTGCAGCTGGGCGGCAGCACCTACGTAGCCGTAGTCGATTCCTATTTCAGTGACTTGAAATGTATTGCCGCTACCGGCGCCTGCACCGACGCTCAGGCGATCGCGGGCGGGAACCTCGACAATCCAATGGGCCCCTACAAGATCGAAAATAACTTCCTGGAAGCCTCTGGAGAATGCATTCTGTTCGGAGGCGGCGCCGCAACCGTGACCCCTGCTGATATCGAGATCCGTCACAACCATCTGTTTCGCCCCATCCAATGGAAATCCGACGAACCCGGTTTCATGGCAGCCAACAGCGGCAAGCCTTTTATCGTTAAGAATATTTTTGAACTCAAGAACGCACAGAGGGTTGTGTTTGAAGGCAATATTCTGGAAAATAGCTGGGGTGGTTTTTCGCAAAGTGGATTCGCAATTCTTCTGACTCCGAAGAGCCAGGGTGCCAACACGTGTCCGCTCTGCCGGGTTACCGATATTACGATCCGCAACGTCAGCATTAGTCACTGCGCCAGCGGGTTCCAGATTGCGAATGTCCCCACTTCAATGGGCGGCATTTCCACTGCGGGCGAGCGCTACAGCATTCACGATGTCGTCATTGATGACATTGACCCGGTACGCTACAAAGGCTACGGCGTCCTGTTTCAGCTAAGTTCTTTCCAGCCGCAATTAAAAGACGTCAAGATTGATCACATAACCGGATTCTCGCCTAAAGTTCTATTCAACGTGGGCGTGCTGTCCCCGAATCCAAAGATTGCGAACTTCGTTTTCACCAACAATCTGATTGCGGCCGGAGAACGGGAGGTGACTTCCACCGGCGGAGGTCCAAACAACTGCGCCTACTTGCCTCAGAGGCTGGGTGCTGCGAATTTGTTTGAAACCTGTTTTACCAATCCTATCGTCGCCCATAACGTAATTCCCAACGCGTTGAGCAGTTGGCCGAAAGATAACTACACTCCGAAAAATCCGGCTGACGCGGGACTGCGCAGCGTCAAAACAGCGTCCTTACAGGACTTTCGTCTCTGCCGGGAGAAAAACGAGGCGATAGGATGCAAGAAGCCCTCTCCATTCCTGCACGCGGGAACGGATGGAAAGACGGTCGGCGCAGATATTGACGCCATCGAGGCTGCTACTGCCGGGTCACGGTAAGCAAGCCTAGAGCCAATCGAGATGCTTGTTGACGAGAAGCTGACCAACGCCGGGCTTATTCTTGAGCCAGAGCTTCAGATCGAAGTAGCGACGATACCGGCTACGAAGCCTCGCAAGTTGAGGTTGTCTCGCTGTCTTGGAATCCACAGCAGCGGTAGCGTGGCCGAGTTCGCGTAGCGTATCGCCGATCAGAGCCTCCATCGTGCGGATTTGTTCTGGCGACAGTGCTTCCTTCCATCTTCCGATCGGGTTGAATTCGCCGGCCTGCGAGCCGTTCTGAAACGAAGAGTTGGGCTGGGCGATTGAACCAATCGCAGCTTTCTGAATGCGATCGTAATTCAAATCTTGCTGGATGAACTCACTCACCTCCGCAAGCACCGGAGAGGGATTCCGCACCAGTTGCTCGAACGAGACTTCGCAATAATCCCCTCCCAACTTGCGCCCCGCCTGCCGGCCCCGATGGACGGCCCATTCCCAGTACAGTGCGGCTACTTCGAGGTGCCTCTCGCCGTCCCCAGGTAATGGACGAATCCATCTCTGCTTGTCCAGAGATAAGGCAACATCTCGGCCATCGCGGATGATGTGAATGATCAACGCGTCTGGAATTGTCTGCTTGATGCGCTCAATGTAAAGCAGGTGATCCGGAGTGCATTCCGCCCAGCGTTCCACTCCCTGCTTGCGAGCGATTTCCCCCATGAACATACGAAGAAGATCGCCGCCATTTTGGCACTCAGCCATGACCTTGGCCCGGACTTCATCTGCTTTCAGCTGCGAAATCCTGAACATCCGGGTCGCGAACCAGGCATGCATCAGGTTTTCTTTGTTGCGGGCAATGCGAAGGTCGCCAAAGCCAGGTTCAAACAGATTAAAAAAATGAGTTTCACTGCGAAGTACCGCAAAGCCTCCTGCCGATAGAACCATGTGGTAAAGCAGAGTTGTACCGGAACGAGGACTTCCCAGCACAAAAACGGGGGCCCTGCTTCGCGAACCCATTGACGCCGCCTGTCCTTCCACCGGTGATGACGAGAGTGCCTGCATTATTCCTCAGTAGCAATCGAGCGCTGCATCCCAGCTTGCAGTCAATTCTGTTTCTCGCTGTGCCCTGCTGTTCTCAACGAGGCGGCGCGGGAGCCTGGACCGCTGCTTCTAAAGGACCATTCGCAAACGATTCCCACACCGATTCAATGTCGTCCGCTAGCTTTGCCGTGTTGTCCTCGACTTTGATCTCTGGAATGCGAGCTGTCATGGCTTGATGCTTCGTAACTGCTTCGCTCATGAGCTTCACCAGCGACTCTATATCCCCCGCCTTCCACAACTCGGTTCCATCTGGGCGGGCGCCATTGTCCGAGGCTAGGACCGGGATCTTCAGACGCAGAGACTCCAAAACCGACGAACAGACTCCATCGGTCAAAGGAATGCGGATATAAGCTAGAGAGCTGGTCAGTAGAGTCAGAAACAAGGCGTGAGGAATAGATCCGGTGACGCATATCGAGTCGCTCAGCCCTTGCTCCTTGAAGAACTGCTCGAGAGGCGGGAGCTCGCGCTCGGGCGTCCCGACCAGTAGAAATCCAATATCCGGATTCTGCGCCCGGAAACGTTTCATCGCTTCGGCGATGAATTCCAGCATGAAGCTCTCACGGAAGCAAATGTAGGCAAAGAATATTCCCTTGCTTTGTTGGCAAAAGCTCTGGACTTTCGGCGGCAGATTCGCCGGTTCAAATTCCACATACTGCGCGGAAAAATGGGGGATCGGTACTACCCTGCGGCCATCGATTCCGCTGGTTAAGATGGAACGCTTCACCGCTTCACTGTTGCAGTAGATGCGGGTTGGAATCCGGAACAAAAGGGCGAATGCCAAGTAACGAAAAGACCCGCGCGGAGCGGGAAAAAATTCCTGCTCGTGGCCGCCGCAATAGGTCAGCAGAGCCGGACGCGCAAACAATCGGGCCACAGCCAGAGCCAGAAGGGCCAACACATAACCCTTCTTGGTTTCGCCGTTAACTCGAATATGCACACCGAATCCCTGCCGAACGTGGCTCAGGACCTTCTTGAAATAGTCGGCGCCGCTTTGAACGTCGATGTAATCCGCGCTCTTCACCCGGCGGTTCTCGTTGAGATTCATGACCGGGCACTCCCAGCCACGGGCCTCGAGTTCCCGGCGGAGCCCTACTAGACTCATCGCCCAGCCGCAAACAGGAGGAGGCCAGTTGCCGATCTGCAGAATCCGCTTCGTCTTGGCTGAATCGCTGTGGGCGATTGTTCTCACGCTGGCTTCCATCCCTTTTCGAGCAAAAGCGAGTGATAGAGTTCCTGATAGCGGTCGCGGATTTTCTTCAAGCTATAGCTGGCCAAGGCCGCCTCTCTTGCTTGCCGGCCCATTTGAGACCGCAGTAGGCCGTCGTTCAAAAGACGTTCGATCGCGTGCTCGAGAGCTTCCTCGTCTCCCGGAGGGACCAGGAGTCCATTCTCCTCGTCGTTGATCAGTTCGCCGTTTCCGCCCACCCTGGTTGCAACCACCGGCAACCCGGCAGCCATGGATTCGATGATTACATTGGACAGACTCTCCGATCGCGAAGGCAATACGCTGATATCGAGCGACGCAAGCACTGCAGGAATGTCCCGGCGGTCTCCCAAAAAGATGACGTTCCGCTTCACTCCCAGGGAATGCGCAAGCTGTTCAAGGGGCTGACGCAGAGGTCCGTCGCCCGCCAGAACGAATTGTGCGAACGGGAACCTCGGTGCGAGTTTCGCGGCTACGCGCAAGAACAATTCGTGGTTCTTACCGGGATCGTTCATGCGCGAAATAAATCCGATGCGCTGAACGCCAGCTACGCGCTCGATTAGAGGCTCAGCGGCGGCGAACGCCTGTTCCGGCAAACCATTGGGAATAACTTCCAGCTTATGCCGGTTAAACCCGGCTTTCTGCAATGCGTCCCCGGCTGCGCGAGAATTGCAAACCACCCGGTCACTCCATCCCAGAATGAAATTTTGTACTCGGAATTGCCATGGAGTCAGCAGATCGCCCAATTGCCGGTGGCTTCCGATCACCACAGGAACTCTGGCCATTCGGGCAGCGGGGATAAGCATCAGATTTGTATAGAAGTCGAAAGAGTGCGCAACGGCAATTCGTTTCTCACGAAGATACTGCGCCAGCTTAATCCGAGATCGCTGCGACTTGGGCCGGAACATGCTGCCGCCCGGGGAGAACTCCTCAATTCCATTGACCTGATCGAGAAAAGCTCCCTCGCGCTTGAGACATCCCAATTCCACTGAAAACTTTGCCACGTCAAGGTTGCGGGAAATGGTAACGAACTGCTTCTCCGTTCCTCCCGTTTCGAGCGAATTCACCATCAGGAAAACTCCCACCCGCGGAGACGCAGGCACGGCCATCTCGATGGTATCCACCCGAGCCGTTGAGGAAATCATGGGATACGCTCACCCAGCGAGAGGGATGGGGCGCTTTGGCTCGGACCCAGCGCCTCGATGGGCAAGGCAACTTGCGAATCGCACTTCACGGGATGTGCCTCTATAAAATTACGGTGCCACAGTTCCAAGACAAGGAGCAGCCACAGCACGCCAGAGTGATCGCGCCGTCCGCGGAAATGTTCGTCGACGAGGGATCTTACGGCTTTCGGACGGAAGTATCCGCGTTGTTGCGTTCGTGGATCTTCCAGAACCTGTAAAAGAGTATCTTTAAGTTCATTTCTCATCCAATGCACCAAAGGAAGCGCAAACCCTTGCTTCCTGCGATGCAAGAGGGCCGAAGGGACGCCCAGCCGTTCCGCCAGTTTCTTCAGAATGAACTTTCTTTTGCCGTCACGCAATTTGTACTTCACCGGAAGGCTGGTCACCCACTCCATGAACACATGGTCAAGAATCGGAGCGCGCATCTCCAGCGAGGTCGCCATACTCATGCGGTCGACCTTGGTCATAATATCCGCAGTCAGATATGTCTTGGTGTCAAGGTAGAGGAGCCGGCTTAGCTGATCGTCAGCGGGCGCGTCGTCGTAGTAGCGCTGAAATTGCCGAAGCGGATCGGTGTAGGCGCGGGAATGCTCGACGAAATCGTCGCAGAACAGATTGCGATCGCGATTCAAGGCGGGAAGAAATGAGATGCCATCAAGATAGCGATCGCGAGAAGGAAGCGTGATGTTCCAGGCAAGCTTCCGCCCCTTCACGTCCATGGGCAAACGCGGGTAGACGTGGTTACGATATACGTTGCCTAACCAGGCTGGGATGACCTCAAAGCGCTGGCGTTCGAGATTGACCGCATACCTGCCATAGCCGGCGAACATTTCATCGCCGCCATCGCCGGAGAGAGCGACCGTCACCTGTTGTCGCGCCATACGAGACACATGCAGAGTAGGAATCATGGACGAATCGCCAAAGGGTTCCTCCATCATGTACGAGAGCCAGTCAAGAGTCTCGGCGATGTTAGGATCGACGATCAGTTCGTGATGATCGGTGTGAAAACGCTCCGCTACCAAACGCGCATATTCCGCCTCGTTGAAGTCCTGCTTTTCGAAGCCGATCGAAAAGGTTTTTACCGGGGACGAACTCTCCCGCGCCATGAGCGCTACCACGATCGATGAATCTACGCCACCGCTGAGCAGCGCTCCGAGAGGAACCTCGGAAATCAACCGGATCCGCACTGCCTCCGCCAATTTGGCTTCCATTTCTTCAAGACAGGCGTCGTCCGACCCGGGATCGTAGGTTCCATACGCAGGCAGGTCCCAATACTGGCGAACTTTGACTTCTCCGTTTCTGTACTCCGCTAGATGCCCGGGGGGAAGTTTTGCAATCTGCTGAAAGGCGGAATTTGGGTCGGGAATATATCCGAAGTAAAAAAACTGCAACACGGCTTCGGGATTCACTTCCGCAAGCTCGGGAGCAGCCGCCAGGATGGCCTTGATTTCGGAGCCGAAGTAGAGTCTTCCCTCATGCAGCGCATAGTAAAGAGGCTTTTTGCCAATGCGATCGCGAGCCAGCAATAACGATTGCTCGCGTTCGTCATAAAGGGCGATGGCAAACATGCCGCGCAGCTTGGTCACGCAATCGGCGCCCATCTCTTCATAGAGGTGGACAATCACTTCCGTATCGCTGTGGGTGTAGAACTGGTGACCCCGGGCCTCGAGTTCACGGCGTAATTCGGGGAAGTTGTAGATCTCCCCGTTGAACACGACCCAGATACTTTTATCCTCGTTATGAATCGGCTGCTTTCCGCCGGAAAGGTCGATGATGCTCAGCCGTCGCATGCCCAGACCAACGTGACGACTTGCATAAATGCCCTCATCATCGGGACCACGATGCACAATGGTCTGACACATCGAATGGATCGAGGACGCTTCGACCCGTTCGCCTTCGCGACCAAGCATTCCGGCTATTCCGCACACGACGGCACCTCGATAGAAACGGTCGCGGTCGACGGAGTGCTGCTCGAGGATCTTCGTCCGCGAACAGAAACTGGTACGCCAGCCACGTGCAGATCCTCCATTCCGCAATCTTCAAACCAGCGGAAGACCTCCTCGTACGTATGCTTCGATTGATACCACGGTGAATACCAGTCGAAGGTATCCAGCACGCGCCACTGCGGATCGACATTGAAGGACATGGGAATCAGAAATCGCAGAAAACCGCTGACGGGCTTTCCGACGAGAGGGACTTTCCGCATTACCTTGTGAATCCCATAGAGCGGGATCGTGCCGCAGCAGAGCGAATGCAGGACCTTCGGAGGCGTTCGTCGGGTCACTCGACGATAAATGTCGCTCAAGCGATACCATTTGTTGTAGGCACTGTAAAGCCAGATCGCAACTCCTCCGCCCGGCTTCACGAGATGGGGCAGCTTCTTGAACGCAGCTTCACAGTCGGGAGTGTGGTGCAGCACTCCCAGGCTGTAGATGTAATCAAAACTCTGTTCCGCAAAGGGCAAAGAAAAAACATCGGCCTGAAAGATGGTTGCAGGATATCCATCTAGGTTTCGGGCCGCCGCTTCCACGGCGGCACTCAAGTCAATGCCGACCACGCGAGCACCCCAGCGGGAGACAACCTCCGCGTAGCGACCCATGCCGCATCCCACATCCAGAACCAACTTCCCTTCCAGATCTTTTCGAGTCAACCCGGTTTTGTCCGTAAAATCGATTTCCGAGCGATTGGCGGAAGCGTCGTCGAGCTGAGTTTTGTCGTGCTTCAGCCACTGGAAACCGAAACTGCCGGCGTAGTGCTGCTGGTCGACGAAACGGATCACTCCACGAATTCTCGGAAAAATCTTGCGGCACCCAAGGCACACCAACCCGTCTGGCGCTTCTTCGATGCGGCTCCTACAAGTCGGGCAGCGAAGAAGTTGGAGCAGTTCCTCGGAAATTCTCTCAATAACTTCTGACTGGTTCATGCTTTCGCTTGGTTTCATATCTGCGAATTCCGTTACTGCCGGAAGATTTCACGGTTGCCTGATCTGTCTTCGAACCTACAACGACAGCGATCTGGTACAAGGCAGACACATACCCGACCATGAAATAGGGAAACAGGTTGTATTCCGTTGAGGCAAACATTGCTCCGAAGACGTACGCCGCCAACCCTGCCCATAACGCGCTCGTCCATAATCTGATCGATTCGTCGGCTGCATATCCGGGAAGGTTGCGTACGCTGTTAATCTTGCGGAAACTCAGATATATCATGGTGAGGAACAGAGCCAGGGCGGGTAGTCCCGCTTCCGCAGCCAGTTCCGTATAGCTGTTATGCGCCACACGCCACTCGCCGTTGGTCACCTCAAAATTCCCAGGACCTACTCCGAAAACGGGGTGGTGCAGCGCGGTCGAAATACTGGCCAGGAGTAATTGCTTGCGTGCCGCCAGCGAGCCTCTATCTCCCGACCCTTCCACATTCCCGCGAACAATACTAGTCACTCGTGTCAAGTAACGGGGCGTAGCCACGATGATAGCGGCTCCCACAATCCCCATCGCAACTGCGGCGAGAAGCACCGATCGTCGTTTTCCCTTAATCCCGTATTCCCAGATGCAGGCGAGAACTGTAATGACAGTTGCAATCATTCCGCTGCGCGAATAAGTCAAAACCACAGCCAATAGCAACACCGCCAAACTCGCGGCCCAGATCATTTTTCGAAGCCCTCCCTTTGCCGCCAGCAGAAACGCCAGGCACAAGGGGAAGGTCATGGCAATGTTGATGGATAGATCGTTTGGATTCTCCAGAACGGATTTTTGAATGCCCCACAAGCGCCCATCCACCGTGTGGTGCACAGCGACCGAAGCAAGCGTAACGACAGCCACTGCCGAAACCTGAATAAAGAGGAGCTTGCGCATCTGCCGCACCTGGGTCACGATTAGGGCGATCAGCATTGCCACAATCACGCCTTTGGAGAACTTATTCACAACCGTGTCGAAGGCTCCGCCTCGCCAGTAGGCGAACGGAATCGTGAGAATCATGTACCCCAACAACATCAACAAAACTTTGAGTTCCAGCGGCAGCTTCTGGCGATCTTTCGACCGTGCCCCAAAAATCAAAGCCAACAGGGCAATGCCTCCGCTGATCTTGGCCAATGGCAGCCAGACCAGGCCGGGTATCAGGTCTTCCGGGCGCCAGTAATAGAGGAAAGTGAACAAAACCAGAGCCGAGTAGCTCAGGCTCTTGCGGTCACCCAGCTTGAGATTCGGGCTCTTCCACACCGGACTCGTTGTTGCAGTAGCCACCAGGTTCTCTCCCAAGCGATTAATCGGACGCTCAGCGACTCCACTCGATATTTCTGCCGGTTACGAACTTGCCAAAGGCCACAACAGCAGCTGTATTGAGCGCGACGAAGGTGAACGCCGCGTCAGCCATGCGAGCCACGAACCCGCGCTTCAACGGAATCGTTCCCAGCAAACTCAATGCGTAGAAGGCTATCTGCAGCAGGCAAGCGCCACGATAGACGGTGTCACGCAGAAAAAACGACGACAAGAGAGCGGTCAGCAGGGCAAACGGAGCCACAAGTCGCAGCAATTTGTGACTGACAAATTCAAAACGCAGCCGATTCTGTTTCCCAAGCAGCCAGGGACACATCTGCAGTAGCTGGTAATTGCCGCTCAAGGTTCGGACCTTACGTGCAAACTCGCGGGGCCGTCCGAGATTCGGGCTATCCCACGCGGCTGCGCGAGAATCGAAAACCACCCGGCTTCCCTGCCGTACGACATGCATCGGAATATAGACGTCATCCAGAATCGTTCCGGGAGGCAGCGTGGGAATAAGTTCTCGGCGTACAGCATACAACGCGCCAGTTGCTCCTACGACCGAGCCCGAATTAGATTCCCATTCGCGAATCTTCTTTTCGACGCGCCAGTACAGTCCCATACCGTCGGCGGCTTCTCCGGCTTCCGCGCTGCCGATCATCAGTTCGCCGCTTGCACATCCCACTTCCGGGTCCGCAAAATTCTCCAGCAGCAAACGTACAGCTGCGGCTTCAATTTTCTGCCGCGCGTCGGTGAATACAATGACTTCGCCGGCCGCGGCCCCGACTCCATCGTTCAGTCCGCAAGCTTTTCCGCTGGGCATCTGATTCAACAAGACGCAAATGCGCGGTTCACGCGCATATTCACGCAGAATCGATTCGGTCCCATCCGTCGATCCATCAGAAACTACGACCACCTGCAAGAGATCGGTTGGGTACTCGAGCGCAAGGAGATTATGGAGTTTTTCCCTCAGAAATGATTCTTCATTACGCGCCACAATCACCACTGAGATAAGGGGAATTGTTGGACCGAGCCGGACCGGTCTGGGACGCCAACGAACCCGCAGCCACAACCAGGCGGCATAGCCCGCATAGGTATATACAAGAACAGCTACGGAACCCCAGAATATCCACTTCACTTTGCGCCCCGCCCGAGCAGGACTATCTTGATGGTCTGGAACATGATGAGTATATCCAGCCCGAAAGACGCATTCTTAATGTAAAAAAGGTCGTATTGCAGCTTCTCCCGAGCATCTTCCAGACTATTGCCGTATTTGTATCGCACCTGTGCCCAACCAGTGATTCCCGGACGTACCACGTGGCGCACTCCGTAATAGGGGATCTCTTTGCTGAGCCACTCGACGAACTCGGGACGTTCCGGGCGCGGACCCACAAACGCCATATCGCCCTTCAACACACACCACAACTGCGGAATCTCATCAAGCCGCGAAGCACGCAGGAACTTCCCGACCCTGGTAATCCTTGGATCATCGTCGGCAGCCCAAGTGGCGCCGGTATCGGCTTCCGCGTCCTGACGCATCGTGCGGAACTTATAGCAGTAAAATTGACGGCCACCGAGTCCGACGCGCTTTTGACGGTAGAGCACCGGACCGGAGGAGTCCAATCTTACGGCGAGCCAGACAAAGGGAAGGAGGGGCAGCGCAAGAAGGAGGCCGCACAGCGCCACTAGCGTCGAAAAGAGCCGGCGAATGAGCAAAAATCCGCTGTTGAAACGAAACCCCTCCGCAAAAATCAGCCAACTGGGGTACAACTGCTCTACTTCGATCCGGTCGGAGATTTTCTCCAGCCAAGAAGTTGCTTCTTCAACTTTTACTCCTTCCAAGCGCAGGCCCAGCAATTCTTCCACTGGCAAAGTGCCCCGCCGGTCGGGCATGGCAACAATCACGCGGTGAACTCCCTCGCCATGGGCAAGGCTCAACAGGTGCGAACCCACGGACTCACGACTCAGTTCGCCCTCAATATTGCCAGTCCATCCCACGACTTCAATTCCGAGTTCGGAGCGCTCACGTAACCCTCTCACCAACCGCTCCGCCCGCTCTCCTGTGCCCAGGACATAAATCCGCTCACGCATGAAGGGTTGTTTCACCATCCAGCCATAGGCCCCACGCCAGCAAAACAAAGTGACCGTGAGGATGATCAACCCCAACACCGCCGAGCCATTTCCCGGCATAAAACCCGGGAACAGAAAACCCACTGCGGACAACGCAAGCGCCACGAATCCCATTACCAGCAAGATTCGCAGGCTCTGTTCCCAATTCTTGTCCAGGTTGGAAGAATCGTACAGGTCTAACCAGTGCGATAGAAGGAGTACAATCCCGGTGATCGCGAGGATTTTGAGATATCCTCCTTCGACGTTAAGCAACAGCCAGCTATCCTGGCTGCGCAGCATTGTCGCCAAAACGAACGAGACCCAAACGATCATCGCCTCGGCCGCCAGCAGAACCAGCGTGCGCAGCGGATAATAAACTTTGAACAGCCGGATCACGTTTTCCTACTTCCCGGGGGTCTTGGATTCGGTCGTATTCTTTTGATACGCGTCGTAGTAATAACGCGTATAAGGCATGGCATCCATATTGGTGCCATTCAGCACCACGCCGACGAGCATGTCGTCGGGAAATTCTTGTCGTGCCCGGCGCGCCATATCGACGGGCGTTGCGTTGGAGCGTACTACCATGAGCACACCATCGCAGGCCTTCGCCAGTACGCTGGCGTCGGACACGGGGACGGCTGGAGGAGAGTCGATAATGATCCAGTCGAACAGTGCCTCCACCCTCTGCAGAAGAAGCTTCAGGCGCCCGTTGGCCACCAGTTCAGCGGGATCGGAAATCTCTTGACCGCTGGGGATAAAGAACAGGTTCTCCATAGGCCCGCGCTGCATGATCGAGAATTCGTCACTTCCTCCCTGGAGATAGTCCGCGAGACCCGGAGACGAGGTCGTGCCCAGCATCATGTGTAACCGCGGACCACGCAGGTCGGCATCGATCAGGAGCACACGGCGTCCATGCTGCCGCACCAATACCTGGGCGAGGTTCGAGGCGGTGAAGGATTTGCCCTCTTTAGGTAGGGCGCTAGTGATCAAGAGCTTCTTCAGCGGCATCTTCTCGCGCGCGTGATAGAGACGGGAACGAAGCGTACGAAACTCTTCGCTGCCCCGAGCCGTATCGTCGCCGTTGAAAAACAACATCGTCTTCTCGTCGGGCACCCAGGGTTGCGGAACACATCGAGCCAGCAATGCATCCAGGCTGAAGGGACTCCCAAACGCGGGCATGGCTGCGGTCGATGAGATACCGCCATTTGCGGGCATTCTTGCGGCTGCCTCTGCCGGCAGCTTTTCGGCGAGCGGCATTGGAGGTAACTCCGCCGCCGCAGTAACCGTGTGACCAGGCTGGTAGTCAGGCTGGAAATCGGGCTGAACTGGCCCCCCCTGCACCGCCCTTTCCTGCTCAGCTTTCTTTAAGGCTTCGTGAATCCTACTCATAGTTTCCTTTCCTTGGGGAGGTCCTTCTCGTCATCGCGCAACCGATCGGCTATGTTGGCTAGCGACCGCAAGGTATCCACTAAATCGAGCTTACTTTGGCCTAGGGCCGGGGAAGAAGGGGTCATCATGGCTCGCCCCGCAGCGCCGTCCGCAAGATCAAAATCCCGGGCCACGAACTCCACCACCGCGGGTCCGATCACTTTCTGCTGATCTACAAACGCACTCACCAGACAGTGCTCGCAGAGCAAGTTGACAACGCGCGGAATCCCGTTGGAATAGCGGTGGATCGCGACCACAGCGTCCGGATCGAAAATCTGTTGGCCGCTGGAACCAGCGATCCGCAAGCGCTGCTGAATGTAAGCCTTGGTTTCCTCGAGGGTGAGAGCATGCGTCTTGGCGCGTAGCGTCAAGCGCTGCCGCAATTGCCGCAATTGCGGTTGCTTGAGCTTCTGCTCGAGTTCAGGCTGGCCCACCAGCACGATCTGGAGCAATTTTTCCGTAAAGGTCTCTAGGTTGGTGAGCATACGAATTTCTTCCAGCACTTCTTCCGTCAGGTTCTGCGCCTCATCCACGATGAGCACGGCGGTTTCACCGGCGCGGTAGCGATCCAGCAGCCAGTTATAGAGTCGCAGCAGGATCTGGCTCTTGGCCTTCGAATCAGAGGGAATGCCGAAGTCCGCCATCATGTAATCGAGAAACTGGGTCGTGTTCAGGCGCGAGTTGAAGATGAATGCTGTCGCGACTTGCTGCAGGCGCAGCCACTCCAGCAGCTTATTGATGAGAGTCGTCTTGCCGGTCCCCACTTCGCCGGTGAGCAGCACAAATCCCTTGCGGCTCTGAATGCCATAGGTGAGGCACGCCAGGGCCTCCTCGGTATGCCGCGTAAGAAACAGATAACGCGGATCGGGGTTGACGTTAAACGGATTCGCTCGAAGCCCGTAGAACTCTTTGTACATATTCTTTAGGTTTAAGGATTTCGCCTATAGCCTGGCGGGTTCCTTCTCCTCCGGCGTGCGCTTCCAGAAATGGCCCTTCCCGTTGCCATTCTCGGGAACTACCTCGACAACCCAGGGCACGGCCACCAGCATAGGAAGTTCCAGGGCACTCTCGGCGTCAGCCTGAGTGCGGATGGACTTGTCCCGCAACTCAAGCCATAACGCTAGGCCAAGACCCAACGCCAAACCAGCTCCAAATCCGCCGCCAGCGAAGAGCATCCGGTTGGGAAAGCTCGGTGAATCCGGCAGGTTGGCGGGATTCAGCAAATGCATCTGTTCTCCCTGCTGCTGCTGTTCCATCTTCAGAGCCATATCAGACTTGCTCTTGTCGGCCAACAGATCCTGGTACACCTTCTGGGTATTGTCGTAATCGCGAGCCAGCTGTTTGTATTGTTCTTCGATGGCAGGGCTGAGCGCTACGCGACCCTGGTACGTAGCAATTTCCTGCTGCAGTTTCTTCTGATCCCGTGTGGCCTGCGCGATCAAGTCTTCGTATTGATGAACCTGCAAGCGCAACTGGCGAATCTCGGGCGGTTCCGAAGCGGACTCCTTGTCCGTCGCAGTGCTGGTTGCCTTATCGGAGGCGTTATTGATCTCGTCCAGCTTTTTCTTGACTTGCGCGATGTCGGCCTGAGTCTTGATCACATCCGGATGATCCGCGGTATAGCGAGCTTGCAGGTCGATGAGTTGCGTTTGCAACTGCGAGAGTTGCTGCTGCAAGGTTTGCGGGTTGCTGGCCGACTGCGATGTCTTCCATGCCGCTATCTGCTGAGCGAGCAGCGATTCCGTATAGGCCTTGTCCTGCTGAGCACGGCTTAGCGATTGAGTGTTGGCATCCAGTTGCGAGTTCAGTCCCATCAATATTTTCAGGTTATTCTCCTCGTCGCCGGGGAGCTGTCCCAAATACTGCTTCTTGAACGCAGCAAGCTTGCTATCCAGTTCGTCAAGATTGCGCTTGGTGTCGTCCACCTGTTTGCTGAGAAAGTCGGTGGTACCTCGGGCTACATCCTCGCGCGACTTCAGATTCTCTTCCAGCAGAAGCGACGTCAGTTCATTGCAAACTTGCTGCGCCTCGCGGGCGGTAGACGCTGTGTAATTGACATAGAAACCAGGGACTGCGCTACCTTGGCCAGGCCTCTTCTTGCCCGAACCGCCAATTTGTGTCAGATCGGTGAGTACGGGTTCGACCGACATACTGAGCCGGATATGATCGATTACGTCATCCATGTCCTGTCCGGGCCTAGCCAATCCGGAGCGTTCAAGCATCGGTTGCAAACGGCTCTGGCTCAGCACCTGCTGCTGCAGCGTTGCGATGCGCTCGGTCAAATCGGCGGTGACCACGGGCTGAACAATACCCTCGGGTACCTTCTGACCCTCCACCAAAACCAGAGACTGCGAGGTGTATTTTGGGGAGAACAGATAGGAGACGAGAAATCCGGCCAAGGGCGCCAGCAGCGCCGGGATTAGAATCACCTTTATCCGGCGACGCAACATCGCCAGATAATCGTCCATCGTTAATTCACGGTTTTCCATCATTCTCAGTACCCGTTCCGCCGGCTTTTGACGGCCAGCCTCAGAATTAGTCGAGCCGAATCGGCCGGGGAGTCCAATCCAGTCCAATGGTTCCTACATGTCGCTGTGAGATCCGGCTGCAAACTCCGGCCGCGCCGCAATAGGAGCTGTCAAAAGACAATTCGTTGAACTGATAGCTCGCGTAAGCGTGAAAACTGCGACCGAACATTCTGTGTACGCCCAAACCTGCAAATCCGTACTGGTAAGTATTAGCGCTCACCCCTGGGCAGGCGACAGGATTTGTTCCTGTTTGTGAGGCATTGCACTCGGCGATCTGCGCCGCTGTTAACGGTAAAACACGGTTGCTGTGGGAGTATCCGATATCGGTAAAGACACTCCAGACGCGCGTGATGGGACGGGTCACGCCCAATTCGGCGATGTCGCTTTCCGCTCCCGCGAAGAAGCCTGATCCACTGGTGAGGAGGTGCTGGTAGGAGAGGCTCATACTGGCTTTCGGGAAGCGGTAACGCAGCGACATCCGCCCCGCAGCAGAGATGCGGAGGTCGTTCGTGGGGCAATCCTCAGCGAACGGATCTTGCAGTGTGCCTGCCGGTTCGCAGGGCGGGATCGTGTCGGCGGACGTCGGGATGCTCACCGGAGTGAGCAAATGGTTGAGTTGCGTAAACTGGGGTCCCGCGCCAATCAGAAAGTCCAAGCGCCCGGAAATACGATGCCCCCACATCAACTGGATAATGTGGCTGTGGAACGTAACGCCGGTGGAGAATTGAAATCCCTGATAGATGTACACCAGAGCGCCCTGATCGTGTGGTCCAAGAATACGGTTGTAACCTGCTTCCGCCGAAACCTGGCTATTCCCGATGAAAGAGTTTCCCGTGCCGGGTTCATTTTCGAGAAAATGCACGAACCCGTATCCCCCGGTGAGAGTCAGTGAAGATTTCGGCGTCAGATTCTCGACCACATTTGCCAGTGCGAGGTTCAAGATGCGCGGGACCTGACCGAGCGCTCCCAGTGACGTCCCACCGCTGAATCCGGCCTGATTCAGCCCCGCGCCGGCCGTCGCGATTGAGCCGTACGAGCTTCCGAAGGTACCTTCGGGTTGATAACTGAAAGCGTCGCGAATCCCAAACTCCCCTCGCTTCCAGGTAATTTTCTGATTCAGACCCAGCTCTTCGATTTGCCGGAAGCCGATTCCGCTCCGGTTGTAATAGCCCACTCCCCCGAGGTAGGAGAGGGACAGATCGAAATTGCTCCAGAGCCTCTCCAAATCCAGACTACCTAGCCCGTCCGTGATGGTGGAGACATCCGATCCACCCAACGCGTTCAGAACATTGGAACTCACGGCCTCGCTGAAATGGGCGCCGGCCTGCAAGTAGCTCAAAGGCGCGGCGTGCGGTTCGAGGTTAGGCAAATCTAAACCCGAGATTGGAGGATTTTCGGCGATCGACGGCACCGAGTTATCCTGGCCGTAGGCAGGCGCGGGCTGCTGCGGACTGCTGTCCGGCATGCCGCCCTCCGGCTGCTGGGGCGAACTGTCCTGGGCCCAAGCCGTAGCAAAACAAAGCAGCGGCAACCATAAAAAGAAGGCCCAACGGGTATAGCGTTTGCTCATTTCAGTTCCTCAACTCCTCAGGGGACCACGACTGTGTCGCCTGGTTTCAGCATGATGTTCTGCTCAGGATGATTTCCCTTCACAACTTCCTTGTAGTTGAATGGCAACTTCACCTGCCGTCCGTTTTCGATGCGCAATAGGTAAATCCCCTTCACATTGGCAAATTGAGTAAAACCTGCGGCGGAAAGCGCCTGCAGCACGGTCATATCGGGCAGCAGAGGCATGGGTCCGGAGCGCACCACTTCGCCGGTTACGAAGAACCTTCGGCTGTTCATCGCGGTTACCACTACGGTCACATGGGGATCGGAGACATATTTTCTTAGTTTTTCGGTAATCGAATCTTTCAACTGCATGGGCGTGAGACCCGCCGCCGGAACGTCGTTCAGCAGCGGCAGGGAAATTTTCCCGTCAGGTCGTACTGGCAACGTAGCGGTTAAGTCCGGTTCTTTCCAAACCGAGATGTGCAACGTGTCATCAGCCCCGATCACGTACTCTGCCGGAACCTGTGACGCAGGCCCCTGGGCTTCTGCAACAGTTGCTTTGCCGGGCTTGGCCGCATTCTGGCCGCTATCATCCTGAGCCCACATGCCGATGGCCGCGAACCCTAACAGGGCCAGCCAGGCAAGCTTTGTCACTTTCTTCATGCACTCTCCTGATGAGCTAGGAGGCTCGATATTCGGAGCATCCAATCTGTTTGAGCTTGTACAACAAAGCTTTGTAACTGATCTGCAACTCCTGCGCCGCCCGCCGCCGGTTCCACCGCGTATGGGTGAGCGCCCGCAGAATCAACTCTTTCTCCATCTCACGGGAAGCCGCACGGGACGCTTGCTTCAGAGAAACCCGTTTACCGTTACCTGCCGCGTCCGGCCGGCGCAACATCGCGCGCAACCCGTCCATGGCCACCGTTTCATCTCCCAGCGCGACAATCGCCTTCGCCGCATTCTCCAGCTCCCGCACATTTCCCGGCCAGGAATATTCCTCGAACAGGCGCAGCGTCTCATCGCTCAAGGTCGGGACTTTGCGCTGAGAATCGCGGCCAAATTTCTGCAAAAAGTGCTGCAGCAGCATCGATATGTCTTCCCGCCGTTGACGCAGCGGTGGAAGCCGCAGACACACTCCGCTGATCCTATAATACAAATCCTCGCGGAGATTCCCTGCTTTCACTTCCGCCTCGAGATCCCGCGCACTCCCACAAATCAACCGCGCCGGCCCTTGTGCAGAGCCAGTCTTCGAATTTCCCTCGGTCAGAGACTGCAGCAAACGCACCTGAGCTTTCGCGTTTAAGTCCGCTAAATCTGCCAGAAAAACCGTGCCTTCTCCGAACAAACCTTCCGGAGCGGTGGCGTCCTCAAACCTGCCTAACTCCAGGCCCGCGCAAGAAAAAGATCGAAACAATTGCTCTCCCCGATGGGAAAGCTCGTGGATCCGGCGGGCCGTGGCCTGCTTTCCCGCTCCATTTTCCGCCAGCAGTAGCACTGGGACTTCACTCTGTGCTACTTCCAGCATCACCTTTTCCACGCTTCGCATGCTCGGACTGAAACCCGGCACGAACTCGCCATAGCGAGTCGCCGCGATTTCGATAGTCTCCGAGCCTAGGGGAAGGTGCGATTCCATTTTACGGTCTCTTCCAGGCAATGACCACACTCATCAGGTCCTCTGACCCACACCGTTCTGAAGCACGGGGCATACCATTCTCACTATTCCCAGGATGACCCACCTTCTAGGTGTATATCCAATTGTTTCAAAGGCTTACGAACAAGAAACGGGCTCCCCCAGACAACCAACTCCGCGATCCTACCCTATATCGTCGGTCATAAAAGGGAAAGTATTTGCCCAATCGTATGGTAACCGGCATGGCAACCGCCTTTCGATGAAAAGAGGAACAATTTCCAATTCCGTTCGTTTGATCGGTGTGCTGGAGACCATGAAAGCCCTTGCCGACTTGCATTGACTCGGTTATTTCCGGGTTATTGCTTTCGATTGCGGCGGCTAATCTCTTCGCTTATGCTAGAGTACGCTGGCCTTCCCTGGACGACAGAAGACGATAGAAGTAGCTGCATTGAGCCAACTGTTGCAAACCGAGTACCCAGCTACGCCCAGCGCGCACACCCCGCCCGGCGGACCGGAGCGGCCTCGTCTGTGGCAAATCGTCCTGCTAGCCGGACTCTTGCTGTGGCCGTACCTCCCCATACTCATCCATCTGGTGGGAGAATGGTGGCAAAATCCCAATTTCTCGCATGGTTTTTTCGTTCCTCTCTTCAGTGCTTTTGTCGTTTGGCAGGGGCGGAGCACATTGGTTCGTATTGTCCCGCGGCCGTCGTGGTGGGGTTTGCTAATTTTGGGATTTGGACTGGGCGTACTGGTTCTGGGTCAGATGGGGGCGGAGCTTTTCCTTTCCCGCTTTTCCTTGCTGATCGTGCTGGCTGGTCTGATCGTCTTATTTCTCGGTTGGGGTTTCTTTCGTGCCCTTCTTTTTCCCTGGGCCTTCTTAGTGCTGATGATTCCCCTCCCAGCCATCGTTTTCAACCAGATCACGTTCCCGCTGCAGCTGCTGGCCTCGAAAGTAGCTAGCACCATATTGCAATGGTTAAGCGTGCCAGTTCTGCGAGAGGGCAACATCATCTACCTTCCGGCCATGCCCTTAGAGGTAGCTGAAGCTTGTAGCGGAATTCGTTCGCTTATGTCGCTTGCAACGCTCGCGGTGATTTACGGCTATCTTATGGAGCGCAGCAACGCCGTACAAGTCGTGTTGGCGCTCGCCTCACTTCCCATTGCGGTTGCCGTCAACAGCCTGCGCGTCGTGATCACCGGCTTGCTGGTGCAATACTGGGATCCGGATAAAGCACAAGGCTTTTTTCACGAATTCCAGGGTTGGCTCATGTTTGTAGCATCGCTGACTATTCTTTATCTTCTGCATCGAGTCATTCGTCTCATCTGGCCTGAGGAAACAAGCCAATCATCGAGCTATTCGGCTGATCCGAAACAAGGTTGGAGCCTAATCACGAAGCGATCCGGCGGCCTGCGTTTCGGTCTTGCTGCCGGCTTCATCGCACTCACCGCCATTCTGCTCCAGGCACGCGGCCACACCGAGGTCATTCCAGCTCGCCTGCCATTCTCGTCTTTTCCCACGCACCTGGGGGGATGGGAAGGTAAAGACATTCCGCTGGACAAGAAAACCCTTGACGTTTTGGGACCTGGTGATTTCCTGTTACGCGGCTACCGAGACGCAAACAACGACGATCTGCCTTATGTCGAGCTTTTCATCGCCTACTTCGCCAGCCAGCGTACCGGCGATACTATTCACTCTCCACAACACTGTTTGCCGGGCGCGGGCTGGGTTCCACTGGAAAACGGCCAGATCACGCTCACTTTCCCCGGCCATAGTCCGTTCCCCGCGAACCGCTACGTCATATCCAAAGCCGGGGTACGCAAATTGGTATTGTATTGGTACTGGGCTCACGACCGCGGAGTAGCCAGTGATTATTGGGCCAAGTTCTACCTGATAAAGGACGCGATCCGTATGAACCGGAGCGATGGCGCCCTGGTTCGAATCGACGCCGATATGTTGCCTGGCGAGACGCCAGATGCGGCTGAGCAACGGTTTCTTCCTTATGCTTCTGCTATTTTCCCGCTTCTAGATAGTTACATTCCGCGGTGATTGTGGGAATCGGCATCCCCCAAATGCTCTGACGTTGGCTACCAAACGCCAGCATACGGCGGAGTGTTGGGATGGCTGGTGGGACTCGGCGCGCTGGCGATTCCCGGCGTTGGGCTGCTCATTGCCGCGGGCCCCATCGTAGCAGCTTTGGTGGGAGTTGGCGTGGGAGGCGCGGTAGGCGGAATCGCCGGAGCTCTGAGTGGAGGCGTTTAGTCCGCGGCCATACCCTGCGCTTCTGGTTCGAATTGCTGCGCACCAGCCAGGCTGGTTTCCGACGCGATCTGCCCGCGTAGCTCCGCTTCCAGTGCGGCGAGCTGCGCCTCGATATCGTCGGCAGCCTTGCGTTTGCGGATTACTTCTTCCCGATACCGGCGCAGGAAGTAATCGATGGTTTCCACGCGAATCTTGATCGAACCGGTTGGCTTGTTCTCATCGAGATCCTTGAAGCAGAAATACGGTGTCCCCGATTGCTCGATGATGCCCTCAATCACGCCATAAATTGGTGCATCGTGGCCACACTTGAAACTGGAAATTTCCAGCGCCACAAGGTTGGGATGTCGCGCCGTGAATTTTGCCGCCCAGACTTTGTGGTTGGTGCTGCAGGAATAAGAATTTTTCCAGGCGTCCGTGATATCGAGCGGGTGACTGATGATTCCAGCGCGAACTTCATCGCCGAACAAACGCTCCAGCATGTCTTCGTCCAGCGGCAGCGTGTTCTGCGAGAAAATTGGATAGCCCAGCTTCTGGAACTCCTCCATGATCTCGTGATTCAGGCCGGGATCGTGGTGATACGGTCGGCCCAGCATCACAATGCCGATCCGGTCTTCGCGCTCCAATTGATCGAGAACCTGGCGAGCGCGCTTGCGGATGCTCGCCTCATAGTCCGCCAGCGCCTTGTAGCCGACTTCGACCGCGCGGTCGTTCTCTTCCTGGGACAAACCCAGGATGGGTTGCCACGCTTGCAGCATCTGGTGTGCAAACAGTTTGCGGTCAGCAAAGTTCAGGACCGGATCCACGTACTTCACATTGTGCTCGGCGAATACGTCGTTCTCTTTCGTAAACGCGGCCTTAACGGTTTCCGGCGTGGCCGTAACGGTCGGGCACGCGTTCGCGCCAACAATTTTTACTAGAGGAGAAGTGAGCACATCGTACATGGGGAAAAAGATTACGTTCAGCTGCTTCTTCCGGTGCTTCTCCTGGATCAGGTTGTACACGTGCGAAATGCCGATCTTTGCCGGGAAGCAGGGGTCGATAGCCCCGCGGCTCGCCCCTGCGCGGTACAGATCGGAACTGGTGTAGTCGGAATACACGATGTTTTCCGGCTGCACACCCAGGCTCTCAAGATATCCGTTGAAGAGCGGCGCGTAGGTGTAGATATTCAGCACGCGCGGAATGCCCACGCGAAGCTTTTTGCGACCCTCCATCAGCGGAATGCGCGGTTTGGCCGCCTTGTTCCAGAATGTTGTCACCGGAATGGGATCGGCCACATTCTTCGCATTAACCGGACGAAAGACTTCATGGGCTGCGAAGTCCACAAAGTTGGGATACTTATCTTTAATCTCGTCGATTCCCGCCTTGATGTCCTTCATGTCGTTGATATCTTCGACCAGGCCCTTTTCGCAGGTGGCGATGATGAGGCGCTGCTCGCCGTGCATCAGCGGAACCTTGGTGACTTTCTGGATCGGCACGAAGGCCAAATCATCCTTGGGGGCGGTTCGAATGTCGATAAAAGTGCGGAGACAGTTGTTCTTGCAGAAGTTGCAACGCGTGCTTTCGTTACGCGTGGTGCGGTATTGGATTTTACGAACTGCATCGAGTCCGACGAATGTTGTCTGCTGGCCATTGCGCCACAGGCGAACGGACTCAACCGCGGCTCCGATCGCGCCCGATTCGCCGCAGAATTCGTGGACAATGATTTCCGGCGTCTTACCCGCCGCGCGGAAGCTGTTGTGGATGAAGTCCACTTCCGCCTTCACCACCGCCATGTTGTTTTGCGTCCCACCTTGCAGAACGAAACGTGTGCCCAACGCCGCGAGATTCGGGATGCTAGCCACGTAGAGAAACACATTCTTGGGAAGCACCGCCGCCAGGCCCGCAAGAATTTCCTCCGCGCGCCAGCCTTGCCGCTGGAAATTCACGATGTCCGATTGCATGAAGACGGCACAGCCGTACCCGAAGACCGGCATCGACTGCGCGGAGAAAGCGAGATCGGCGTATTGCTCCACGCTCAATCCAAAGCCTTCTGCGGTTGACTGCAAGAAATATCCATTTCCGGCCGAGCATTGCGTGTTGAGTTTGAAATCTTTGACGCGGCCCTTGTGCAGGATGATGATCTTGATATCCTGCCCACCCACGTCGACGATGACGTGCGGATCCTCGTAAAACTTCAGCGCCGATTCCGTGTGAGCCACGGTCTCGACCAGTGCCACATCTGCATGCAAAACGTCTTTCAGAATATCCTTCGCATAGCCGGTGGTGGCAACTCCCAAAACTTCCAGCTTCGCTTTCTGCGCTTCCACTTGTCCGCGAAGGTTCTCGAACATCTCAATCGTGTCCTGAATCGGATTCCCGTTCGAGAGCTGGTAAGCCTTGCAAAGGATGTCGCCTTTTTCGTCAAGCAGCACGGCTTTGGTCGAAGTGGAACCTCCGTCGATGCCGATGAACCCTCCCACCACTTGATTGGTATGGAAAGTTGCAGGAATGAATTTATTGCGACGGTAGGAAAACTTGAAGTCATCGAGTTCCGTGTCGGTGGTGGTCAACGCTTTGGCGCCGGACTTGGCTTTCTCTTCCTGACGTCCATAGTCGATGTAGTGCACCAGCTTCTCGTATCCCTGGTAGCATCCGACGCAGTCTTCCTCACTCTTGCCAAATTCAATAGCGCCCATGGCGGCGAAGTACTGCGCGTTCTGCGGAACTTTAATAAGGTCCTCGGGCTTTGCGCCATCGGGGATGGTGACCTTCCGCTCCTG
>Ga0181526_10000315_pt1 | contig 52887 bp, 40 predicted proteins | sample PEATcosm2014_Bin_35_FD_119750 | JGI IMG/M metagenome (GOLD analysis project Ga0181526, IMG submission 119750) | Peatland microbial communities from MTU Mesocosm Facility, Houghton, MI, USA - PEATcosm2014_Bin06_30_metaG | ecosystem: Environmental > Terrestrial > Soil > Wetlands > Peat | place... | reverse complement strand
GGTGCTGAGGAACGTGCCGAACGAGGTGACTTGTTTCCGGATGGCGGTCCGCATCCAGAGACGGATGAGCATAGTTCCGGGATCGTAGTCCCCGAACAACTCGATCGCCGAGCCGCCTTCGCGAACTCGCAACGGGCGGGCTGCGAGCACTCGGATCCCTGGCGGGCGAACTTGGTAGAAACCGGATGCAACCGATAGAAACTTTGCACATGCTTGGCGAACGGACGAGGCCGTGCCGCCTTGCATGGCGGAAGCGATCGACTCTGCCGACGCTCGCAACCGGTCGTCATTGGGGATGTCCAACGCTGTGAGCCGGTCGCTCTCAAGAAACCTTGCCCGTAACGCTGCTGTGCTCGGCGGTCGGTCGGTAAGCATCCTTGGAAACTGTTTGAGGTGCACAATAGGCGCGCGACTTATGTGGTCATCAGAGCCCGAGAATTTACAGATGCAGCTTTGACCGGCAGGCTTGGATTTGTCAGCGATTCTTCTCTAATCTGTCTCGTCCATGCGTGCCAAGCGCCCTGGTTCCGCGAACAGGTTTCGGCCTCGGTAGTGTAGTCGCACCAATCAAATCAAGAATCTGCTGCCGACGATCCGCCAGTTCCCTAATCTTCTGAATACGAGTAGGCAACCAACCTTGGGCCTGTGAAAGGCGCGACTGCATGATCAGTGAACTTGTGCAATGAGGAAGGTAGACGCACTGTATACCAGTCTGAGCTTCTGATGCGAAGAATCCCCAGGCGCCTTTGTAGATCTCTGTCCCTTCAATGTTGCCAATGTGGCGACGAATCTGTGCGTCTGTTATCCCACCAAACGCAGCGATAAAATGCAATTTTCCAAGAGAGCCAGGTGTCCGGTTCTCAGCTTCGGTGTCGAATACATAGGCCGCGAACTTGCGGGACTCGGGAATTGAAAAGCTGTCCGGAACACAATTGAGTGAGACTGGTTGCTTGTGGTCATTGACCGGCCACACGCTTCCTATCTGGAGGCTATTCGCAACCCTCCCAAATGCGGAGATCATCTTCTGGTGCCGGCTACGATAATCCGATAGAAGCCAATCTTCGCTTTCAGACCCCGGTTCCTTGGCAAGGATGTCGCTCACGTATTTCTTCACAGCCCGGTTGATGTAGAACTGGACCTCGCGGTCAATCTTTACAAAGAGATCGCAGGCATCAGAAAACTCGGTGAAGGTTTTTCCCGTCTTGTACTCTGCCAGTTGCTGAAGGACTTTGCCCAAATCACCAGGAAGGGACGCTGGTTTCACGGATCCTTTAAGCCAAAATACTCGGAACTTCAGCGGCGTCTGCAGTACGGCCCGCCACTCCCGCAGAGTAGGCGTTAGAGGGTCCTGATCTGGGACTGGCCAGCCTGTCAAAGACCCGAATATTCCAATTACCAGATCGCTGTTGGTGGCTTCGAGGACAGTCTCCTCCGCGGGTGGGCGACCTTCACCTGGGAGGTCTTCGAAGATGTAAACCTCAAACGAGTATTTGTTTGTCAAATGCCGAGCAATCTCAGGGCGGAGCGCACCGAACGAAACGTCTGTGCCGCCCTCGTACCCCGCTGCGCGGAGCCGACCGATCAGACCATCTGGGTCATGCCACACGTTCCTCAAACGAGAAGTATTCCCCAGGGGAACAATGTCTTTTACAACCGAACTGATCATTACTCGCGCTTTCATGAATGGCCCCCTATCAAGCTCAGTCATGCTGTACTAACTCGGACAAACTAGCAGACGCCTAACGCAGTTTTTATTGTATGCCTATCAATGCCACGCCAGCAGAAGGCTCGGTTCGGTTTGCCTAAACCACAATTCCTGTTCGGCCTGGGGCTCTGTCGGGCCTGGAACCCGCCACTCGAACACATTGCAGACGGTATGGATACCGCCGTGACTCCTCTACGAGAGAAACGCATGGAACCTACTTCTATAAGAAGGAAAATGAGCGACTTCTTGCCCACAGTCCACCCGAGGCACGAGAGTTACTACGGAAGTGGTCTCACCCAGGCCCAGAGTCGACGCAAGTACGTCTTCACCGATCAGATCGATCAGCTGATCCGGGAGATATATCTCAGCCATCGAGACGCGAAGACGCGATCCGGCATCCGGCTACTGGCCAAGAGGGTCGGTATGCCGCATTGGGCACTCAAAAAGCGCGCCCGTGAACTGGGCCTGGCGCGAACCAAAGAGCTGCCTTGGAGCGAGACAGAGTTAGCAATTCTCGCCCGGTATGCGTGGATGAGCGATGAGCGCATTCGTCTGAAGCTGAAGGCTGCCGGATACTCTCGTACGGTAACCGGAATCCACCTCAAGCTGAAGCGGATGCGGTTCAAGCATGACGGGAGCTTCTACTCCGCCTACAGTCTTGCGCAAGCGCTGGGGATTGATTCCCATGGCGTGACGCGGTGGATCAAGAGCGGCCATTTGAAGGCGAAATTCCGAGGCACGGCACGGGGCCCACAGCAGAACGGCGACAGCTACCTGATCCAAGAGAAGGATGTCCGCCGCTTTATCCTCGAACACCCCACGGACATTGACCTGCGCAAAGTGGACCAGCTCTGGTTCCTGGATCTGTTAACCAACGTTGGTGCGCGCCGCCTAAAGCTCACAGCCATGTAATTGCCCAATTGCGCAGACTAAAAAGTTTGACGACGTTGGGCGCCGAGCCGCCGGAAGCGGCACAACCAACTCGGGGGAGTCGCAGACTTCTTTGTCTGCTGGCTCTCCCGATTTTCATTTGGAGGAAATGCGATGCAAGAGACAAACCTTATCGAGCAGGAGCCGCCAGTTGGGGTCTTAACAACCCCGGTATCCGCTCCCGCTCCGACCATGACGCTGTGCTCCTATGGCACAAAGCTGACCCGGGATGAACTTGCCCGGGTGACGACGCCGGCGGCCACAGAAACCCACAAACCCATTCCGCATATCGCAGTAGTGGAGAAACTGATCGAAGCACTCGGCTTTCGCCAGATTGGCGTCGTGCAGGAGGAATATGCCGTATCGGCGGACGGGATGCGCATGTTCGGAGTGATGGACTTGAGCTCCGGCTTCGATGGCTGCCGTTTCGCCATCGGTTTGAGGAACAGCCATGACAAGAGCTTTCGGCTCAGCGTCACTATTGGCCTCAGAGTCTTCGTTTGCGAGAATCTTGCGTTCCACGGGGAATACACGCCCGTCTTGGCGAAGCATTCGAAGAACTTCTCTCTCGAAGACAGCCTTGCCATCGGCGTCGATCGGATGCAGAGGAACTTCGGGCCGCTGAAGCAACAGGTCGAGGAATGGCAGGCACTGCAGTTGTCAACGGCTGCAGCAAAGCTGCTGATCTACCAGGCGTTCATCGAGGACGAAACGGGGTTTCCCAAGCACTTGGCGCGGCGTGTGCACGAGCTGTACTTTCAGCCCGTGCATGAGGAGTTCCAGCCGCGGACCATGTGGAGCCTCTCGAACGCCTTCACCAGTGCATTCAAGGAACTGGAGCCAATTCCGCAGTACAAAGCGACAGCAAAACTGGCGGGGTTTCTCCAGGCGGTTCGGCCTTCCTAAGCCCAAAACCTCCGGGTACGGTCCTTCGTTCTGCTCCTCTTTTTCTGAAGATTTAGAAGAGGCAGATTGCGCATGCACCGAAGGGCCGCACACCGGTATTTAACCCCAAACATGAGGAATGAAGACCTTGAGGAGAACTGTCATGAAACTCCGCCGGAATGAATACTGCCCAATCCATCGCTCGTTCTTCTGTTGCGGCCGTGAGCGCACTCAGAAGGAACGCCGATTGCGCTTCGGTGTTCAGCGCGTCGAAGATCCGCATCACCCGAGAGGATACCGAGAGCTGCGGTCACCGGCTGAGATGCGGAAGCTGCTGAACCGAAAGATTGTGGAGCAAGGTGGCAAGTGCGCCGTCTGCCACAAGGAATTTGCTCACTGCGCTGACATCGTACCCGACCACAGACACCCAAAAGGAATGGGAGGTGCGTGGCGGGATGACCACCCGGACAACATTCAAGCCGCACACTGGTGGTGCAACTCAGAAAAAGGGTCGAGCAGGCTGGGTGACTGATGACCGCTCCGTTCACTTGGTCTGAGGGCCGCATAAACACTGCATACGACAGGTGCGAGTGTGCAGAGTGTGTGCGGCCCGTACGGCAGGAGTTCGGCTGACGACCGATTAGCAGCCCCATTTGGGAGCCGCGTGGATCCGCACATGTGCTGCGACTGTCTTGTCAGGTCCCTAATGTCACGCAAGCACCTTACGTTGCTCACTAGCACGGAAGAATTAGGTCGGTGGTTGTGACGCAGCTAACTATTTGAACCCCAGGGTCTTCGCTATCGGATATCAACGCTCCGCTCAACCGGACCTCCGAACCTGGCAACAAGTGGTCAAGCGCTGCCCACTCTTTTGGCGTCCACCGCAGCAATACTAAGCTTCCAATTGGTATGTGGTTCGACAATTGGCATTCTGCTGACCACGTGTTCTGCCCTTTGCGGGATCGCAGGGACAGTTGTACGTCATCGACTTGGACTCTCTCTGCGCTTGCGCCACCCACACTGGCGGGCCGGTTCCCCGTCCAATAGGCGGAACACAGATGGCGAACATCGCACTTTGGGCACCGCTCCGCGTTAAGGTTCGCCTGCGATTCAGGACCAGACACTGCTTTGCGGACGGCATTTGTTCTGGCCTGAAGCTCCTGAGCCAACTTGCCGCCATCCTTGTTGTTGTAAGGGACAAGTCGATCACCATTCGGGTAGCAAATCACCAACTTGTCGACGGCAGTCTTCGACGGATTGAGTTCATCATCGTGGCACCAAAGGAGCGCATATATTTGCAGCTGTAGCAGATGATCGTCCGACGGTTCTCCGCACTTGAAATCCTCAATTGTGCACAAGCCATCACGAAGCTCGATCAAATCCGCAAATCCCCTCCATTTGATCCCAGGATGCCGCAATTCAACTTCAAAGTGTGTTCCTTGCTCCAACGGAAGTCGTCCGCGTGCAACGGCATCGGTGTCGAGATCGTTTGCCAGATCGAGGGAAGGAGGCTGCAACTTCCATGTCAATCTTGATAGTTCTAGCTGTACCTGCTCTCGGATAGCTGGAATGCGATTGTTTAGCCTTGCCACTAGTGACGCCCGCACGATTTCAAATCGTGGATTGCCCGCAAGAGACTTAGTGACCTCTGCGACTGACTCCGCAATCACCTTCGCGTAGCCACCTAGGCTCCTCAAGATTGCGACGGATCGGGGATCTTGGAGCGAATCGACGCAGCTGTCAGCGAGCGAACGGATTATTCGAGCAATCACCCTGTGCATTACCATGCCAGCAAGCGCTGCAAGGCTGGGCTTGTCTGGATAGCCCCTTCGGTTCCACAGTTGTGAGTATGTAGCATGCCGAAGCGCAGCCGACCTAGGGCACTGTTCCGCACGAACCAGATAATGAAAATTCATCCACTCTGGGGGTGCCTGCCATTCGGTGGGCGTCAGAGTCGTAAGAACCGCCGAAATCTCCACCTGGTCTTCCTTCCCTAATTTGTAATGCCGGCCAACTCGAGCAGATCGCTTGTGGCGCGCGGAAGATTTCGGCGGACCACCAGTTCCTCAACGGGTCTAATAGCGACTGGCGAATAGTCGAGCATTTCCCGCAAGACGTCGTCGGCAGGTTCTCTTGGTGTAAGGGGTCCGCTGACGTCAACGATTAGTCTCAATCCGCCACTGTTTTCGATTAGCAAGGGCGCCTCAACTGTGCCTATGCCGGGTATTTCTATCGATGCTCGCCTGACGATGTTGAGACCTTCGACCGATTGCCGCTTCAAGTCGTTGAACAAAAGATCGCGTGACGCCTCTATCCGGCTAGGCTCCCAACGGGGCGCTATGCTGTTCAAGAGATAATTCAGCAAGACAGCGCCGACCTTTCGATCCAGCAGGTCGTGTTCGAACTTGTTCTTATAGCTTCGTAAACAGCGGTAGCAAGAACGATCGCACTTGTCGGGACAGCTCTCAAGAATGCTAAGCGCCTTCTGCAGGACTTCTAGCGCTCTTGCGCCAATTTGCCGGGCGAACCCAGCTCCGCCGGGGAGAGTGTCATAAACGTAGATCTCAATCTGTTTGCCGGCCTTTCCCAGCGCCGTTAAAGCAGGACGATATTCCGCTTGCAACTCACTCGGCTAACTCCAGAAGCAAGCAGGCAGCCTTTGAAATAGCTTCACTGACCGTACGAAGAGCCATGTCGGTGGCAAGAAAGGATGGGGATAACAAAATTGGCTCTTCCACCGTGAGCGAGATCAGGAGGATGTCAGTGATGAAATCTGTTCCAAGAACTATTCCGCGGGTGGTCGCACCTTCGCAGTTGGGATGACGTTCGTCTGGATACGGCTTCTTGTGCGCTCCTCCGAGTTGCGATGTCGGTAGTACCGAAGGTTCAATTCGCCCACATCTCGTGCAATAGTCGTAGCCATCGTTGGCGGGACCGCGATTGGTAACCAAGAGGTGCTGCTTCAAATGATGCACTCTTAGCTTGTCGTTGACCACGATCCAGGGTGCATCTTCAGGTGGCGTCGGGGCAACCAGCTTCGCTCTTGTCGCGTAGCTCCGGGCAGGCATATCGTCGGGTGAGGTTTCCTCATCCAAAAAGACCGGGTGGGCAAAACCCGGTGGCCGAAGCCAGTATCTGGCATCGCCAAAGGTCTGGGCTTCGCCACAAGCCGGGCAATCTAGGCGTTCACCTCGCTCGCCGTCCTTCCTTTCAACGCTCTTAGCGTATTTGCACACGGAGCACTCATAGTAGAGGCGTCTGTTCTCCCATGCCTCATATCGATCTTTCTTCATGGGCGAATAAATCGCGCCGGAAGTGTATTGCTTTCCCGCGATCCATATCTCTTTTCCCGGAGCATATTGCGAGAGGGCGACTGGCAAACCCTGCGAAGGAGAGAACAAGAATTCTGGGCGAAAACTGGAAGATTTCTCCTTGTCAAAGACATAGAAGGTTGCTACGTCGGTGGGAAAGGCGTAGCGAGGGAGAACACCTTTATACAAAAGCCTGTCCAGAAGATTCGCCTGGATGGGATCCGCCTGGGGGACTTCCTCATCCGGCTCAGCGGGTATTTCCGTGGCTTCGTCTGTTGCATTAGATTGCGGCTCTTCCGCCGTACCCCATTCAATTGCCGCATCGAGCTGTTTCATGGTTTCCGAAACAAGCGAATCCAAAAGGCGGTTGCGATCCTCCACTGAAATCTCTAGCGGTATCCATGCAGAGACCTCATTTCGCAATACGCTTTCATTTTCTGTTAGCCACTGATTGAGATCTTCTCTGTTCAACAGAGATTCTGAGTTCTTGAAATCTGCAACACTCCCGAGGACGGCGAAGAGGTGAGGCTGATCCGCAGGAGCAATGTGAGGTAGTCGAACTTGGTGATACCGCTGGAGCAAGAACGCGGTCACGTGCCGACGGGTGATTTCATAATTATCAAGGTTTAGTTTCGGGTCACTTACAGCACCTCGAATCATTTGATCTGGGCTCGTAAAGTAGTGCTCGTCGTGACTGTCGGCACTGCCGAATGCAGTGACCGTGGCCACTGCATTCCCACGGCGGCCCGCTCGGCCGGCACGTTGTTGATAATTGGCTCTGGCAGGGGGCATGTTTCGCAGCGACACGCCTGAAAGTGTTCCGATATCGATCCCGACTTCCATTGTTGTGGTGCAGGACAGGACGTCGATCGAGGGACGCTCGTGACCCTTCTCGTCCGGACCCAGATCGACATCTTGAAACAACAGCTCAAATTCTTCCGCTTTAGAGAACACATCTTTGGCTTGTGCAGCGTTCAGTTGTGCGGTGTGTTCGGCCGCTATCAAAGACATCGGTGGCGTCGGTGGGTCAGACATTGCGGCCACTGTCGTCGACCGGTAGTACCCTTTGCGCGCTGAAAACACAGGATCAATATTTGGATCGATTATATGCACGGTATCGCGACTGCAGTTTATGCAAAAGGCCCGTTGAGGGAAGGGCCGTTGAGCAGTCTGGCATGTTACGCAGTATGCCCATTCCCCTCCTATTGAGAGGGTCAAATTACCGCCATTCAACCAGAACCTGCCTCCGGGGATCGGATTGCAAAACCATTCACGCAGCTTAGGCAACCAATTCCTGTCGAACTCGGTCCGGGCCGGTTTCGTCGGCAACACCGCTCGCATCCCCGAGAAAGTGCCAGTGTGGGGTTTGATCCGGGTCTGCCGCCATGCTTGCGGCATGCCATTCAGCAAGAAGCCATTTTTTTGCCACTGGCGCAGCCAAATGCGCGCAATGGCCATTTTCTGTTCGGCGGATTCGGCGACTTCGGGAATCGGCGGAAGGCCCAATATTCTCTCCGAGAACTTGTCCCGTTCGATGATTGAAGCAAGAGCGAGTGCTTCCATTCCGTAATAGCGATGAAAAAGAGTATCAATAATGGCTGAGAGCAACGACTCTGGCGGAGTGGATCGGCCGACCTCCGTAAACAATTCCAACATTCGTTCGGAATCCGCCAGAGCCCCTTGTTTGAGCGCCTGCTCAACAGTCACGTCTTCGATGAAGTCCTCGCCTGCGCGGAGTTCCGGTCTCAGGCGCACTCCTAACTGCTTCGAACTGATCAGCACTGCAAGATAAAGATCTTGCAGCGACAGTAGCTTTCGAATCGATGTTTGTTGCTGCAGGACTTGGTAACCGACGCAAATGAGTGGCCGGAGCGCATCTTGTGTGGAGTACTTCTGGAGATTTGGTGCTAGCCGCGCGGCGGTTTGGCGTGAGTCGGAAAAAATCAACACCTTGCGCCCGCGAAGCGGGGCCAGACGAGTGGAAGGTACATTGCTGGGCGGCTGAATTTGCAATTGCTTTGTAATGAGAGCCTGGAACGGCTGGTCGCCCTTTGTTTGATGATCCTGAACCGAACTCCTTCCAAACGAGGCGGTTTGATCGCAGACGGCACAAGGTTTGAACTCGCCCGGCTTTGAATCGGCTTTTGCGCTCTGGTCAGCGTCATCTTTGTACGGTATCGATCGGTCTTTTCGGAGAAATACGGTCCGCACGCGAGGGCTCGGATTCTTGGGATTGAGTCTTCCCGTGACCAGATCGTAGTCAGCGGGCTCGACAAGGCCGAAAACCGGCTCCTCCAACAGCAGGTCAATAGGCTCAAGCTCCTTCTTCTCTCCGCTCGCAGATCTGACAATTGCCCCGGCCTCACCCCACAGGAAAGTCGGGACCTGAACGTCGTCCGTATAGGCACGCGCATACGCGGTTCCGCAACTGCGGCATGTATACAGTTCGAGAACGCGCGAGCCGCAATCGCACAGATCTCTTGGTTGCGCGAACATGCGACCGACAGGCCGGGTTGCAACCTGCTCTGAAGCCGTACAATTCGGATCCATGCATACCCAGAGGCCTGGCAGACCGCGGTAAAAAGAATGCACGCGGCAAGGCAGCAAGCCAGGCTCATGCAAAGATCGCCGGGCCAAGCTGCCAAGTCGGGTTAGCGCCGTCAAAGCTCTAGCAGCGACTTGAGGGGAATCGTGAAATATCTCCTCGCCCAAGCTTTTGACAGGCAGTGCTTGTTTCATCGTCTGATTCACGACCAGGTTCAACGGTGGATAACCGGACAAGGCTTCGAAAAGCGACAGCTGCCATTGAGAGGAATCGAAGCCTTTTCCGAGAGCATGACAGACTGCGGACAGTACCTCATCGCGATCGGAGGCCAGTTCTGAATCGAGTTTTGTCAAATCCAGGCCAGCCAGAAGGTTCGCATCTGCTTGAGTGGCCACGTGGGCAGGCCTTCTTAAATCGAGGTCGCCTTTAATCGTGCAAAAGTCATCGGCCTCTTTGCCGCTGAGTTGAGCACCGAAAAGAGGTGCATACTTGTGATCGTGAAAGCTCGCAGTAGTGCAAATGATCTGAAGCCGGTCGGGTTCAATTCCAAGGCGTTGCCGCAGTCTCCTGATAAGCAACGCGACTTCGGACCCTTGGGCGCCGCGATACAGGTGGGCTTCGTCGATAACAAGTAAGAATGATTCCTTTGGGTTTGCGCTCAGCCATTCGCGAGTGTGGTCAAAGATCGGTCGCTCGAGCGGTCGCATGAGCATGTACTCCAGCATGGAGTAATTTGTGACGAGAACGTCCGGGGGAGCGGCCTGTACCTCATGTCGGGTGAACAACTCCTGATCGTGGGGAAGAGTCACGCAACGCTTGAATGCTTTCGTGTTGCTATCTTGCCATCTGCTGCTTGGCTTTCCATACCAAGCCAACAAGTCGGGCTTAGCGGGCCATTTGCCGCGACTCTTCAATTCTTCTACGAGCACCTTGGACGAAGCGTGATTGGGTGATGATGGATCAAGAGAGTCCTGAAGATGCTTGACGTAGTATTTGCCGATGGGAGAAAGCCGGTCGGCATCCTTTTTGGGATCTCTAACTCCCGGATAGAGCGTCCGGCTCGTGTAACGAGCAAAGCGAATTGGACGGCCTGCCCAGGTCTCAAATTGTCTGCTGAGTCGGCTGTTCCCAAATAACAGCCTGAGGCGTCCGAGTTGATCATTCACGAGAGCGTTCATTGGATACAGGATCATCGCTCTCACAGCGGAGTGATTTGCAAACGAACTCGGCTGGTGCGCGGCTTCAAGCGCAAGCTTTCCAAGGATAGGCAGGAGAAAACTTTCCGTTTTCCCTGATCCGGTGCCCGTCATGATCATCAGGCTCTTGTTCTGTACGAGTATTCCCTCGATGGCCTGTGCCTGATGAAGATATGGGGGGTTGTAGAGAATTGGTTTTGTTTCATCAGATTTCGAAAGCGAAGTGAATAAGGATGAGACAACGGCATCTAGACCTTCAATGTCGAAATATTTCGGACCTGACATATACCTTGGAGTGCTTTCGAGGTACGGGCGCTGGTGGATCACGCCAGGCTCCAGGAGAAGTGCGGCTCTTTCCTTGACCATTTGAGGATCAGAGATGTGGTAGGCAGCTTCGATGTATTCCTGAAGAGCGGCATGAAGTTGCATCACCGTTTGATCTATCGTGGCGAATTGTTTCTGGACATCATTAGTCATAAGCGTGTAAGCCACATCCGCTCGGCAGCAAAACTGCACTCAGCATCGATCCGTGGTTCAGGAAATATGTATGACATTAGTGAAGAATTGGGCATTGATCTGAGACCAACAGCATCCCACCGGCGCGTCGCCCACGTTGGAACTGGAGAAAACAAATCCATCGCTGCCATGTCCTTTTGACTCACCTTCCGAACGCGAAAACCTTGTGGATGGCCTGAGGCGGCGTCGATCGCTTGCAAAAGGTGCCAGGCTTCATCGAAGGCTCTCCAGTGGGTTTCGAATAGCGGAAAATCTAGCAGTCGCGTCACGAGTCCATTGCTGACTTCGAGGTAGCACCACAACTGTGCGCCATATGTCTGCGACCGCCGGCCAAGGAACCTCCCGGTCTGTTTCTTCAGCTTCGTCCATCGTCCGGTGTAATAATTCACTGGCTGGCTCGGGTCTATCAGAATGACATCTTCTGGAGTGCCCGGAGGACCTGACTTCGACAAGGCGTCGTCATACAGCGCGATCGACTCGGAAGCTGGCCGATGAGGAGGGCACCGCAGCCAGGAATCGTGCTTCAAGGATTCGAATCCCGCTTGAAGCAACGTATCGCGGCACTCCGTAGGGTCCTGGACAGCCAATCTGCGGCTATACATTACTGGTTCGACCCTTTGGCGCAGATCCGGCGGAGTCATGTCTTCACCGTCAGGCGTCACTCCAAAAAGGAGGAAGAGCCCATCGGAGACCTGGAGGAAGCTGGGCGCAGCCAGATATAGAAGGAAGTTTGAGGCAGTATCGCTTGATTCGTGTGTCTCAACGAGATCGCCGTACGACGTGACCGAATTGATTGTCCCGCGCACAGTGTCCTTGAGAGTGTCATCAGGACAAAGCGGCTCAAGGAGTCGGTATATGGATTTTGCTAGTAGCGCTGGGGGGCATGGACATTCGAAGGAAGCGGTCTTTCTGATGAGAGCGGCGAGCACCTCTGGGGTGAGGAGATCTGCACAGTCGATGTTGAACCCGAGAGAAGAGACGGTCACCGCCTCGACATCCTTTATGGACGCCAGCCTCACAGAGCCACCGCCTTTGGTTGAGCGCAGTTTACATCCTCTGCTCTGGAAAGCAACGCTGCGAATCTTCCGATGCGGCACAGTATCGGATTTTTCAGGAGGTAACCGATTGCGACCGTGAAATCCTGATCCGCCCAACCTCGTAACGAGGTAGGAGCACTGAACAGCCTGTAAGCAAATTCTGTTACCCATTGTTGCCGACTTGTTCCGTGATTCTGTCCGCCTGAGAAGACTGGTAGATCCAGGAAGGAACACGTTAGTCGATAAAGAGCCTCAGCAATTTCATTTGGGGACGAGGATTTCAGCTGTTGCTGCTGCAAAACGATTTCGCGGCCTATGGGATTGTGCTTTGCTGGCGAAATGAAGTTCCTCAGATCTGTAATCGCAATTGCGCCGCGTGAATATTCATGTTCAAAACGTGACCATTCATTCCCGCAGAGCACTCTTACGATTTCGTCCAGAAGCGCCGTTAACGCTGCGGTCTTACGCTTTGCAGCGAAGGGACTGCCGACGGCCCGTGCGGTGGCCCAAAGCTCAAGCGCGGCTACATGTCGATCGAGGTCTGCTTCTGATTGGGTAGCCTTGGGAATATCAACCACCACCGACAGCGACTTGAGTGAGTGGATCGCTGGCGGCACGATGATTGAGGTTCTGTATTTTTCCGTGAACGCAGCAAAGAGGCCACCGTCCTCTGAAACCCGGAATCCGGTTGTCGGATCCCCGGACATGGCGCTAGATTCGGCAGGTGATCGAAACGAGTAGTGCGCTAAGGATGTCTCCGCCTGATCGTCCAACAGCGCAAGCTTCAAGAAATATCCGCTATTTCCCTGTTTTACGATCCACCGTACCGGGCGCGATTCTCGAGAGGCCCGCAGAACAAATCTGCCAAGTTCTTCGCAATGAAAGATGATTTCGCATTCAGTGCTCGCATCGTAGGTGTTCTGAATTTGCCTGTCGCTGGTGACGGCTGTCCAAAGCTCTGACCAACAGGGTTGCGGGCAAGGAAGCACCAAGGATCCAATTGTCCGCTCTAGAATCGGCCCAGGAGATGAACTCGAGTAAAACTTGATTTCCGCCTCAACTTTTCGGTCGGGAGGACCAAGGAGTTCCACCACAGCCTGTTCCTCCCATATCTCCTCCAGGCTCGGAGACGCAGGCGAGACCTGCACTGAAAACGGAGTAGCCGTCGGTATCGAACCGGACCAGGCTTTAGGTTCCCTGACCGTGAACTGCAGACGGCCGAATATCGGATTTGGATGTCCAGGCCGAAAAACCACGACGTGAAGGTTGTAAACGCCAGAGTTTAACTTTCCTAAATCGATGAGGAGCGGCCATGTCATCACACCGTTCAGTTCGAGTTTCGCTGGCGATGGTCCAACCAGGTTCAACAACACTCCCAGCACCTCAAAATCGACCGAGATCTTGATGATGGGCTGATCTGTCGAAAGCCATTCTGCTGTCCCTGAATCGTCCCACCTTGCTGCGGGTACGCCAACGGGAGCAACTTGTACCTCGCTCGCAGTGGCAAGAGACAGATCCCGCAGTTCGTCGGCATAAATTTTTGAGAGGACGTCAGGGACATCAAGGCGCACAGCAGAAATCCCCTCGCAATTCACGACGGCGGCTGCACAGTGTAGCGTCGGCGCCGCTAGATCTGATGCGTTGCGGCTAATCAATATGTAGGAGGATCCGGGTTGAACGATTTGTGTTTTGACGTGTGCCGCCATCGCACCGTCAGAGCTAACCTTGAACAGCCATCGAGGGCCTGGACGAAGAAGGCATTCCATCGTCAGCAAATACTGCAGATCTGGATCAAGACACTCAAAGTTGATGAGTAGTTCCTCGGATAATGGCCACCGAACAATCGCCACGACTTGCCGTCCGTAGAGGAGGGCACCTCGCGGAAGTGGCGTTCCTTTCGTTCCTGCGATAGTGCATCTCTGGCCTGCAACTACTCCTCGGACGCCGGGAAATCGTTGAATTAGCGCGGTTAGATCTGTCAGTTCAAGCTGGACAGCCCAGGTATCCGGCCCCGTCCTTCTGAGGAAGAGTTTGGGTTCTAGGCCAAGTTCAAGGATTTCTTTCTGCTGCGGGGTCAGAATGCTGCCAGTCGCTGAAACGAGGTCCGTCCCATCATCTTCTGTGGTGCGGGAGAGGCCGCGGATTCGGATCTGATCGGCCCTTCGTCGAGCATCTCCCAGCCAGTCCTTGGAACGTTGGTTTTTGTCTAGATCGGCTGCAATCCGATCCAAAGTTGAGGGAAGGATGAGAGCCTTCTCCTTGTCTTCTTCGGTCAGAAGCAGAGCGGTAGCAATTTGACCAACCAGAACATGGTTTTCGGCGAATTCGCGAAACCGCGCTCCCGAGTTCGATGCAGCGCCCTCAATCCGCTGGCCGAGCAACTCTGGGTTGCGTAAGAGTTGCGGAGTGAAGGAGCCACGTAATTCATAAAGCGCATACGCGAGTTCTCGTTGAAAGTCTTTGGGCAGGATGGCATGTGTAATCGGCCAGCAAATAATTGTAAAGTGTTTCGCCCAAGTTCCCTGAGGACGCGTAGCGCTGAACTTTCGGTGAAATTCCTCGAATGCAGTTCGAATATGATCACGGTTGTTTTGGGAGTCCTGCCAGCCGGGAGTAAGTCGGCAGAACGTCGTCCAATATTCTTCGCCGGAGTATTGGTACCCAATCTCAGCCGAATAGACAGCCCAAGCCAAGAAATGGCGATGCGCCGGGCCCGAATACCTCAACCATTCATGGACTTGTTGGCGGAGCTCGGCGACCTCGACTTCAGTTAGGTTGTGTTCAAGAGCATAGAGGATTGGGTTCGCGCTCGGCTGATTGAGGCGAAGCTGGTGCAGGTCAGAAAAATGTGACCCCAGCTTTTGCTGCCAATCATTAAGAGTCATCGCACCCCGCAAAATGCGGCGGTGCGTCGAACATGCTTGATGACCGACATTTCAGTGGGGGACTGTACGCCCCCAAGGCAGTAGTCGTAGCTAGACATCCAGTTCGAATTCCGTTCAGCCAACAATTCGCGAGGGGAATATGAATTCTCGTGCCAAGCCCTTCTGATGTCAAGGGTTACGTCTAATATTTGATCCCCTTCGTAACGTCTAATTACATCTCACGCCAAGCCGACTTGATGGCGTGCCGCTGGAGGTCCAATGAAGTCTTTTCCCATAGTCGCCGTACAGTCATTCATCGAAGCCACTAGAGACACGGGCTACAAGAGCACTGGTTCGGCGATTGCCGAACTCGTTGACAATGCCCTGGAGGCATCGGCGAAGCAAATCAACGTCACCATTGAGCATGCGATAAATGCTGGCTCTACCAGTAATTCGGTTATTCGAGTTACTGATGATGGGATCGGCATGACTCCAGGAACACTGCGTCTTGCGCTTCAGTTCGGCGGTACAACGCGGTTCGGCTCACGGGCCGGAATGGGTCGCTATGGAATGGGGCTGCCGAACGGGGGGTTGAGCCAAGCGCGGCGGTTGGAGGTGTTCACTTGGACAGATTCATCGAGAGTCTGGAACAGTTACTTGGATGTGGACGAAATAGCATCGCATTCAATGCCCGTGGTGCCGACGCCACGCATCGCGCAAGTCTCGATTCGCCCGCGCACTCGGAGCGGCACCATCGTGGTGCTTAGCAAGTGCGATCGGCTTGATTGCGACACTACCCACGCACTCCAACTCAAGTTCTTGGCGGAATTCGGGCGCATCTTTCGCCAGGCACTCCACGATGGCCGGGTGATCAAAGTCAATGGGGTTCAAGTCCGTCCTTTTGATCCGCTTTTCCTTGCATCAGATGCGAACCTTGCAGGCGCCAAGCTTTATGGCCCCGCACTCGAATACAAACTCAAAGTGCCGGCGTTTGTTAAGTCGCGCGCACCGGTCTCAGTAATTTTCGTCCGGTTTTCCGAACTACCCATCGAAAGGTGGCATCATTTCTCCAACGAAAAGAAAAACGATCTCGGCATTGCGAAGAATGCAGGTGTGTCGATCGTTCGGGCCGGCAGAGAAATCGATTATGGTTGGTATTTCATGGGTACGAAGCGTAAAGAGAACTACGATGACTGGTGGCGGTGCGAAGTCGCGTTTACTCCCGAGTTAGATGAACTCTTTGGGGTGACACACAGCAAGCAAAAGGTTAATCCTACTCGACTGCTCTCCTCGATTCTCACGCCGGAAATTGAGCGGATCGCTCGCGAACTCAACAGCCGCGTACGGAGAAAGTACGCGAGCATTAAGGGAGACGTGACACGCAATCGCACGCTAAGCCGCTTGCAGGCACGAGACCACCTGCTAGAACCTCCACGGTCGTCGCGCGAGAGTTCGACCTTGAACGACAAGCTGCCGGGACTGAAGCTGCTTCGAAAACGTAACGACGGAATCCACGGATTACGTTTCGCAGTCACTCACAACCCCGAAGAGCACAACTTGTTCTTTTCCGCCCAACTGAGCCACGGGCTGCTATCGCTGAATATTAACCAATCTCATCCCTTCTATTCCTGTGCATATCGGCAACTGGCTTCGGCCGACACTGCCGGAGACCATCAGGATGGCCTTCAGTACGTGCTGATGCTGCTCATTTCGTGTGCAAGGGCGGAGTGCCTCGTAAATGGGCCGAGAGTCCGTGAGATAATGAGGCGGTTTCGCCAAAACTGGAGTGATGCCGTGGCAGCTTTCTTATCCTAGAGCCTCATGCTGAAATGTGTGGATCAAGCCATTCCGATTGCTCCCGATGTCGGCCGTCTTCAGGCCAAACTAGTTCTCTTTTGCCGACGACTTAGTCGTGCATTTCATCCCGCCGAGAACCTTACCGAGCAGGTCCGGCAACTGCGGGTGGAAGCCTGCGGATATCTTGAGCGGCCGACTATTGATGAACTCAGACTGATGTTGGTATCGAACCTGCTGCTTGATCTTGCTTTGCACGGTTGGTCAGTCGAGACCAGGCGCTCGAAAATCGTACTCCTGCCTCCCGACAAACATGATGAATCTCCAGTTCTTCAAAAGGACCGGATTCGCCAGAAACACCTGATCGAACGCGATGCGCAGCTCAGTGAGGCCTCCGTACAGGAGTTCATTAAAGGGATGGAGCGAAGACGGCTCACTTCAAAGGGCTGGCATTCCATTTATTCCGTGATTCGGGACGGCGAAGAACTCGCTCTCAACTTGCGTCGAGGCACAGATTACAAAGACCCCGATGAGCGCACACGCTACCTGGCGGGAATCGTCGATCCCTATCTGCAGTTTGTAACTCCAGATGCAGTTTGCTCTGAGACGGGGCTGCGATTGAATGACATCTGGCGATACTTTCGACATACTTGGATCAACATCTATCGCAGCGTGCCAGGGCGCAATCTCATGGTTCTGGTTCGTGACCGGGCGGTTCCTAATCATCCGGTAGTTGGCATTGCAGCCCTGGCAAGTTCGGTCATTCAACAGTCAATTCGTGACAAGTGGATCGGATGGGATTCCGACACTGCGGTCGCTGCTTTGGCGGCCAATCCCGATAGGAAAGTGATTCGTTGCTTACTCGGGCAACTCAGGAGCTTTCTAAAGGGAATTTACACTGCCGATCTCACTAAAGATGGCCTGCTCACCGCAAGAGACCTCAAAGCACCATCTCCGAAGGTAATCGCGAGGCTACGTGCCGAAGCTGTGAGGACGATAAAGCTGCATCGCAAAAGTCCGGAAAGCGCCGCTCACAAGAGCGGCAAAGCACGCACCGGCAAAGATTGGATTGCTCTCGCTGAAACAAACTTATATCGGAGCAAACGATGCAACCGACTAGCGGCCCTCCTGGAAGTGCAGGGAGTCCTGAACATAACAAATCTTGAGTCTCTCTCCAGAAACGAATTACGCCGGGTTCTTCAGCAGCCGAACGTTCGGGATGCCTTGAAGCGGGTTGTCCGGTTCGGAAAGGCGGAGCGGGTTGGCATTGGCATGATGGACATCATGGTATGCGGAGCTGTTGCCCCCTATAATGCGATTTTAGGAGGCAAGCTGGCGTGCCTCTTCTTGGGTAGCCCTGAGGTTGTTCGAGCCTACTCTAAGAAATATGCGGATCACGTAAGTCTCATCGCTTCCGGCATGAAGGGGAAGAAAGTACAGAGAGCCCCTCGGCTCGTTCTGCTATGCACGACGAGTCTGTATGGAAACGGATCTAGCCAATACAACCGCGTCAAGCTGCCCGCTGAGGCCGTTGGTGGAAAGACCTCCTTGTGTCTGCGGTACGAAGAGCTTGGAACGAGCCAGGGATTTGGATCCTTCCATTTCAGCAAGGAATCCGTCCGGTTAGCAGATGCTTTGTTGGGTCGCTCCAAACAAGGGAGAAAAGTTAACAGCATTTTTGGCGAGGGAGTAAATCCCTTGATGCGAAAAATGAGGGAAGCCTTGACACTCGTTGGTCTGCCCAGCGACATACTTCTAAGACATGGCAATCGACGTATCGTATACGGCATACCCCTGGCCGAAAACTTTCGTCGACTGCTCATGGGGCTCGAAACGAAGCCGCACTACATTGTTCCCCAAAGCGATCCGCGCAGAAAGACATCGATGATCGGCTCTTATTGGATACACCGCTGGTTGTCTCGGCGGATCGAGCAAGATTCAGTGCTGACGCAGGTCGCAAGCAACTGCCTTGCGTATCCGATCCACCATGGGGCTCAAGTTAGATTGTCAACAGACGCTCAAAGTTTGAACTTCAGGAGCTTGAGCAGATCGAATGTTTGAATGAAGGGCACCTCAAACTTCTCACATACATTCGGCACCTTGGGCGTCTGAGACGTTTTGTCCACCTTAGACTCCCGCGTCACCACCGTTCCGCCTTTTGCTAGTGCATGAGCGATGATCCAGCAGTCTGCTTTCGCTAGGAAGTCGCCCACCTTCGCGGGGCTGGCGTCTTTATATGCGTCATCCACATAGTCTGATATCTCTCGGTAAGCAGCTTGCACTTCACCGTCTGGCTCTGGCCAGTAAGCATCGCCTTTTCTGACTCTCGCCCATTTCGCGAGCATATCGTCCTTTCCGAGTACCTCGCCGTACACCAAAGACGAAGACTTCAGGACTCCAGCTTTTAGCTTAGTCTCGAGCCAAGCCCAAAAGGACGGCGCAATCTCGATATTGAAGAAGGTGTTATTCGCCTCAATGAAGATGTTGGCGTCAAGCCAATATGGGAGTTTGGCCATATCAGCTTAGTTCGGAGGCGACGTTCTTCAGAGTTGGGACTTTGCATCCCAGTAGTGTCGCAGCATCACGCAGACCGATCTTGCTCGCCTGTATCGCTTCGAGAACCGAAGACACGAGGATGCGACTATTGCGCACGCGCATCGTGCGATAGAAGTTCCCACCACCTTCTCTTTCCTCTTGCTGAGCCTTGAACCGATCCTCTTCTGCCTGAATGCGCTCCTCATATTCCTGTCGGCTGACCTTGTCTTGCTCGAAAGCCTGACGCAGGATCACGTGGGTGCTCACGCGGAAGTAGCGCACCAGCGTCTTGACGTTCTCCTCAACGGTGACGGTCCCTCTCCACCTCCGGAGGAACTCTGCGTGAGGTACAAGAAGCTCGGCTGCTACCTGATTACAGAAACGTTCAATAGTATTCGTCTCATCTGTAGACCGCTTCTTGGGATTTTGGTTGGAGATCCCACTTTTTCCGATCCACAGATGCACCAACTCGTGAGCAAGCGTAAAAACCTGAGCCGAAGTGGAGTCAGCGCCATTGATAAAGACGAGTGGCGCGATGGGATCACTCAGAACAAAGCCTCGAAACTCCTTCACGGAGAGTGGCCTCTGTGAAGCACTCGCGACTACGCCGCTGCGTATGACGAGGATACCTGCTGCTTCTGCATTCGCCATAAAGTTCGTGAGAAAGCCTTCCCAATTCGAAGCGGCAGCGCGAAACTGGCTGTCGATGCCAAGCTCGTTCGCGATGTCAGCGGCGACCTTTTCGTACGTGGAGTTGACGTTGAAGCGACCGACAAAGGAGAGAGGCTTGCGGACTTCTTCAGTCGCATAGTCGCGGTACCACTCTTGCTTGAGGAGTAAGTTCCGCAGTTGGTCTAGGAGGTTCGGAGTGAACTCTGTGATTGGCTTGCTGCCCACTGTTCTGAGATCCGGGACCCTGACGTCGTTCTTAGGTCTGTGCGAGAGAAACAGATAGCCGAACGGGATGTGCAGTGCGGTCGCTAACTTCTGGGCTTTTCTAAAATCTGGAAGAGCCTTTTCTGCTTCCCACTGAGCGATGTCATCCGCTGTGACACTAGCCCCTATCTCGTCGGCTACCTGTTTGTAGGAATATCCGAGGCGCTGTCTGGCCCACGTGATGATGTCCCCTGTGATCAGGGCGGGGTTATTCGGAGTTTTAGATTTCTCTTTCTTTGCCACCACTACTGCCCCCAATGCCACGTGGCTCAAGCGGACAGACGAGTGTACATCGTCATCTAATTTGATGTTAGCTTGGCAGGCTGGTTCCTAGCCTCCAGCAGTGTCTCGATCTATCCGATTCATGATCTGACCTGCCCAGCGGATCGCCCTCGCGACGAGAGCCACGGGGTCTGGCGAAATTCGTGAAGTTCCTTGCCACCCTCGTCCACGCAATCATAGTGCTTCGTTCGCTTTTTGTTCGTCTACTGACATTAATCGGGCCATAAACGACATATCTAGGTCTGGTTAGGTAATTTGCATAAACTTGCCAAGCAATGACGGCCCAGAATCCAAGCCTGGCTGTGATGCCAGTGGGCCGACTCGCTGGAGAAGACGACTGGACTGTCAGTTAGCCGGCCCCCGGTTTCTTGTTGTCTCTCCGATCGATTTTGTGTGCAGGAAGTGGTCCGACCTCCGTGAGGCCAGAGGCCCCCGACGATAACGTCGTCTATAGATCACTGCCCAATTTCTTTCTGTATCTGAAACCCTGCAAAACGATCACACTGGAGGAAAAAGATGTTCACAGAACTTATGCCCTTACTGCGCAGACGCGGGTTGCTTCTGACGATCTCCCTTGTTGAGGGCGATACGATTAGGGCCACCGTCGTTCCGCAGAAGGCGTCTGACACCGAAGACAACGCCCTTACCACCCCGTTGGCAATCACCGGCACCGCCGAGGAACTCGATCGTGATCTTCCTCAGCAGCTGGTGGAATTCACTGGGGCGCACCTGCAACTCCAAACCACCCTGGCCTCCGCCAAAACTGAAATGGAAGCAGCTGCAAAAGCCGCTCGCGAAGAGGCACGCAAGAAAACCTCGAAGCCCTCCAGCGCGAGCAGCCCAACAACTCAGTCGACACCAGCGACGACGACCGCCCGACCGGAACCTGAGGCGCCGTCGCTGTTTGCGCCAGTGGCGCAAGCGGAAACGACAGCACCACAAGAGGGAGCTGAAGCATCATGAAAATCAACCTGGTCGAACGCGAGTTCGTGTATCACGGCACCACCCTGGCCGATCCCAATCCCAAGTTCTCCATCGAGGAAGTCCGTTCCTTCTATGCCACCCAGTTCCCCGAGTTGACCAACGCAGCCGTTACCGGACCTGAAACGGCTGGCGACCGTCTGCGTTACAGCTTCGAGCGTGCCATTGGATCAAAGGGCTAATGGGATGCCCGACACCAACAAACGATCGCTGTTACAGGACATCCGCGAATCAGAGGGTAGGCAGGCCAGCGCCAGCCCTCTGACCGAACTCATGTTGAGGTGGCTCGAATGCCCAGACTCGCAAGAAGCAAGCAGTGCTCTCGCACGGGCTCTCTCACTGCAGGGAAGCGGAGATCCCGTCTTCCCAGGACCGGGTATCTGGCCAATCCCGCCAGCCTGATCGGGATTCCGCGGCTCGAAGCAGCTCATGTCGGCAATAAGATCAGCTTCGGTTCGTCCGCCCTGACTGCGCTGGCCCAAACCCTGGTCGAAATCGATCTCGCTACCGAGGCCGACTGGACCGCCGCAGAGAAAACTCCCTCCACCTTGGTTGAACATGTGCTCCGCCGGTATCTGGCCTACCGTGGCCAATCCGCAATTGCTGAACACTTCGAACTTTCTCTGACGCTGGGGGAATCAATCGTCGACAGCATCTACGGACAGCCTGATTCGTCCTGCCCCGGACAACTCTTCTTCGTTCTCAATACGGAGTCATCCTTTGCCTTGGGCGTGGGCGACGCGATCACAGAACTGGAAGGCGCCTGCACCAGCATGGGACAGGCGTTTTACGACACCCTGCGCCAGGCTCTATACCGCTGGATCCGTGTCTATGACGATTTGGACGCCCGGGAGCGCATCGAGCAAATGACCGAGTGGGCCGAGGGAGAGGATGATCCGGAGTCTTACGAGATCCCCAAGCTCGAACAGGATCTGCCACCGTGTCTGGCGGACAAACAACGTTCCAACACGGCCCAACCTCTCACATCGATTCCAATTCCTGCTGTCCCATGGTTGAGGGAACTGGTCGAAGCCACTATCGAGTTGCAGAAAGTCTCCCATTCGACGGAACGGCCAAAGGTCGACGAGGAGTGGCTGGAAGGCGAGCGCCATTGCCATTCGCTTGATCTGCCGCTGCCTGCTGTCTTGCTGTACTTCCGAGCCGGCGACGCAGTCATGGCGTGTTTTGACGACGAATGCGAACAGTGGGGTCAGGAGACGCCGGAACCTAATCTGATCATTCCACTGCGGCCGGAGGACCCTGCTAGCGTGCGCCAGGCACTCGCCGCCGCCGAGACTCTGATGAAGGTGCTAGTCCTGACGATACGGATCAAGAACATCATCGAGAGCCGGGAGAAATCCACATGCGATTCAGTATCGATGTCGGGAGCGAACTCGAATTGAAGCTGTACCAGGCCGTGCTGCTTTACAAAAACAACCACGGAAAACGGTACATGGCCACCGTTCACGGCGTGGTGCAGCAAAACGGCGATGGAAGTCCTCTTCTTGGTGCCGGCCAGCTGCTCAGCACTACCAGCTTGCGAGAGTTGGCCCGACAGCTGGGGACCGGTTGTCCGGTGGAGTTCCTCCCGGATCAGGTCGTCGCGCGAACCCCTGACTTACTGGCATGGTGGGCGCCGGCGGCGGTGCGGCCAATGTTCTTCCGCGCTGGATCGGAACTTGAGTGCGTTTCGGGCAAACAGTTTCCCCATCCAGCCTTGCTGTTCGTCGTGTGCCGCACTGTTTTGTACGTTCGCGCGCTTTTTGCCACCCAAAGGCCGCAGCCAGACACTAAATTGGCCGCAGCGCCCTACTGGAACCTAGATAGTAACGGGGCAGTATGTGCCGGCACTATGCGCACGCCGAAGTCGTTGACCGTGACCTCCATAGGGGCATGGCAGCAAGCCTTCTTCCAGAGCGAATTCACTCACCCTGGCGGCGGTGGACGGTTAACGAAGCGCCGTGGCGGAACGAGTGCGCTTTGGAAAAGTCTGGCAGGGAAAAAGCGGTTCCCGCTGTCGACGCTCATCGAGGTGGAGCCACTGGACCAATACCTGAAGAGACTGGAGATGGAGCGGTGATGATGCACAATGTCGATCCCCAACTGCTGGAACGGCCGATTCGAATCCTGGTGGTCGGATGCGGCGGAAACGGCAGCGCCATAGCTTCCGGCCTCCCCTACCTCCACCAAGCCATGCTGGCATTCGGGCATCCCGGCGGCCTGCAGGTGACGTTGATTGATCCCGACACCGTGACCGAAACCAACTGTGTGCGCCAGCCCTTTTGCAGAACGGAAATCGGCTTTGCGAAAGCTATCGTGTTGGCACACCGGATAAACCTCTTCTGGGGCCTGAACTGGCAAGGCATGCAGGCACAGATACAACAGATCGCCAAGAACGCGGAAGCCGATCTCGTGATTGGCTGTGTCGATACGCGGAAAGCCCGGCGTGCCATCGAGAAATGGACGCTGCATTCCCGGGTTCTGTACTGGCTTGACCTTGGCAACAACGCTTCCAGCGGCCAGTTCATTCTTGGACAACCAAACAACCAAGTAAATCGCAAGAAGAAGCATCGCCTGCCGACCGTGACGGAGCTTTTCCCGGAAATTGCCGCGGCAGGTGCGAAGGATGACGATCAGCCGTCTTGCAGCGCCGCAGAAGCCTTAACCCGGCAGGAACCGTTCATAAACCAGAACCTCGCCTACCAGGCTTTGGGCTTGCTCACACAACTGCTGCGCCATGGCTCTGTTGCGTATCAAGGCGGATTCTGCAACCTTGTGACCGGGCGACTCGTGCCGTTGGCGGTCGGTAAACCTTTAGTAGAGTTGCTGGCGATAGCGACAGGGCCGAAACCGGATCCAGGAGAGCCGGGCGTAGTGCAATTTCCAAGGACCGCGATCCAGGAATATATTCTTCGGAACCCGGTGACGGCCGACAAGCCGCATTTCACATCAAATTAGCCTTTGTTGCCGTCTTGGACTTGGGCAGATGTGCGAGAAGTGTGCCAGTGTTTGGCGGCCAATTGCCACTTTGCTATTAGGCCATACGTATTCTGTCCTCACCCCTTCGAAAAAGGTTCCTGCCGCTGCGCCGCCGAGAAATGGATCATGCAGCGATCGCCAGATTGAGACTTGACTGTGTTTGAGGTTGACCACTACGTTCCTTTTCTGACCTGCGTGACGAGAGGCGATTCCTTAAAGCCGTACATCAGATGGACGGAATTCATTGCCCGCGTAAGGCCGACATAGAAAAGCCGACCGGCCTCTTCGATTGCTTCCCTCGTGCGGTCATAGGTGCTAGGAATCGCTCCCTCCTCCAGCCCGATCATTATCACGGCCTGGAATTCCAGCCCCTTGGAACTGTGCAGTGTCATGAGGTTGATCTGGTCGGGACTTCTGCCCTGACTCCCGAACGTCTCGACCGTATATCCAGCAAGCTTCCCGCCGGACTTGGTGCCTTCAAGCAATTCCTCGAAAATCTCCTGCTCGTCACCCAGCCCCGGCTCCCCTTCGAAAATTTCGTTTACGCAGGCGTCCCCGATACCCACTAGCCACGTTTGCAGGGGGATGGCACCATCGCGGTTCGCGAATAAGAACGTGATCAGTTTCGCGCGCGCAGCGAGAATGTCGCCTTCCCGTGTCAGGGAACGCCGGAGTCCACGCCAGCCCTTCAGAATCTCTCCCAAAGTCACGGCGCCGGAATGCCAGCCGCCAGCGCACCAGCGCGCGCAGTCCGTTAGCCACTCCGTGACACGGGACCGCTTGATTGGCGACCCGTTATCCAGCCGAAAATAGTCATATCCGAGCTTGTCGGCCGCGGCCGCGGCACAATTGCCCTCGTTGAAACTCCTATACAACAATGCGAGGTCGCCGGGCTTCCATTTTTCGTTCTCTTTGAGCAGCGCGGGCACGACTTTTTCCAGTGCGTAGTCCGCCTGTCCCCGCACGTCGCACCCGAGTTGATAAAAGAGAATCGTGCCCTGGCGTCCATCATGCGATTTGAATTCCGCTGGATCCGGCAACAGAGTTTTTGACGCGGCAATAATCTGGTCTGCGCATCGGTAGTTCAGCCTCAGACGAACCGCTTGAACGTTCGGGAGGTCAGCGAGCGCCTTCAGGAGCCATGGCTGGGCCCCGGTGAAGCCGTAGATGGACTGGTCGGGGTCCCCCACGGCGATGATTCTTACTCCGGCCTTGTTCATCAGTGCCAGCACCATCCGATGCAGCGGCAATCCGAGATCCTGGTATTCGTCGATGACGATCATCGGGTATTTTGCGCGGATGCATTGCAGGACCCATCCATGGTCTTCAACTAGCCGCAGAGCGGTCAGGATGATCCCATCGAAATCGATGAGGCCGTTGTCGAGCAGCAGTTGCTGATAAGCCTCGACGACCGCTGTTTCACGCCGGTTCCAGTTCTGCCATTCCTTGCTGCCCTGATCGACAATCGTGCGTCGCAGCCTGTCGCATTCCATGCGAAACCATTTCGGCGCTGGGCTGCCGAGGGTCTCCATGTGAGCTTGCTCAAAGAGCTTCCACGATTGCGCCAGAGAGGCAACAACGAGTGGATCGGGCACATCCAGACCGGCAAGCCGCGCATAGGGCAAGACCAGCTCCGTCAGGCAGAAGGAATGAACGGTGGCCAAGTGCAGCCGGCCGTCTTCCGCCACGCCGAGCTTCTTTAGCCGGCTGCGCAGTTCGCCGACGCACGCATTGCTATACGTAATGCAGGCCAGGCGCTGCGGCGCTCTCACCTGTTCTTCCAGAAGCCGCGCGAGCTTGATCGTGATCGTTTTGGTTTTGCCGGCGCCAGGACCCGCCAAGACGACGCAATGGCCGTCGGATTCATAGGCCTCACGCTGCTCTTCGTTCCCGTTAAGCGATTCGGCCGCTATCGCGTAGAGGGGTTTGGTCATGCCAGGGTCGCCTTCATGTGGTCGAGCGCGGCCTCGATGTAGGGCGGACACACGCTGGCGCTATCCGCGAGGAACAGCGACGCCAGCCTCTGAGCAAGCCGCCCCTTGCCGACGGAATTGATGTCTTTCAGAAACTGCTTCGGCTCCAGCTTTTCCGGATTTTTCGAGAGCTCATCGAAACGCTTGTGCATTTCCTTGTTGTCCGTTAATTCCTTCATCGCTTGCGCGAACTCGTCTTCGGTGCCTTCCCTGAACAGGTCGACCTCGAACGTATAATCGTTCAGGAAAACCCCAAAGTCCTTGGCCTTCTTCAACACTTGGTCGAACGACAACGTATCCCATTCTTCTTTTTCCAGCAGTCGGAACATGATCTGATTGACGACCCGGTTTTTCCCGTAGGATTTGCCGATGTCGGCTTCTGGGTCGGCGTCTTCCTGAATTCCGGGCTCTCCCTTGGGATCGAAATCCGTCAGGACGACAAACGGAATGTCGAGGCCCTGCGGACCGAGGAGCTGGACGTAGGGTCCGAAGTTCGTGCCGGCAATCGAGCACACGCTGATGCCTAGAGCGTCGAAATCCATCGCCGGGTCGTGCAGCTTCGCGAGTGCAGGCAACAGAAAGCGCTCGGCATCTCCTTCCACGAGGATCACGCCTTTCGAAAAGAACAGCTCGCCGCGCGTGACATCGATGTAGCGCTCGAGGTCCTCGCGCTCCTTTTTTTCGAGCTTTACGCCGCGCAGGGACCTGCCGGTCGTGTGACCTTCGCCGGGGGCGACGCGCAGCAGGACGATATTCGATAGAGGCGCGACGCTCGCGACATTGGGCGAATGAGTCGTAAGCAGGATGCTGCGCACTTCCGCGGGTTCCTCGCTCTCCTCGCGGGTGCGCAGGTAATTGCGATAAATCAGCCTCTGCAGATGAGGGTGTAAATGGGCTTCCGGCTCCTCGATCGCGAGAAAGGTGTGCTGCCGTTCGCCCTCTTCGACGAGGTAGCGGTGCTCCAGCTCCTTCAGCGCCAGATAGAGAACATTGGCCGAGCCCAGGCTTGCCTCCGCGATGCCGCGTTTGCCGCCGTCGATCATCAGTTGCAAGGCACGCAACAGGCGCTCGGGATCGGTTGGCGCGAATCCGAGCACCGTCTCGATCGCGTGCTTGTCGCCCACCATCGACGTGAGCTGCGTGTTTACCTCCGACACCACGTCGTCGAGTTCCGGCAGGCCCGCGATCTTGGAACTGGTCTTGTGGACCTCCTTGGCGATTTTCTTTAACTCATCCGGGTCGATCGTGCGCGCCGCGCGGTCCAGCAAGGGGCGCAAAGGAGAGCGCGCCCAGCGGGCCAGGTCTGACTCGGCGTCGCGCAGGGCCGGGAACAGGTCCATCGGCATCCATCGCCGCAGATCGTATCCCACATGATTGTCTGGCCGATTGCCGCCGAAAATCACGAACTCATAGTCGGCTTCGCTTCTGGGCGCTTCCTCGCGCCCGGGCACGGGACGGAAAAGATAGGTGATCCGCGCCACCATCGGGTCGGGTTTGACAAGGTGATCGGCGAGAACGGCGAGGAGATTTTCATTATCCTCGAAGTCACGAAACTCTACGGAAATTTCAATGGCATCGTCCTTCCTGAGGGGACGTTCCAATCCATCCCAGAAATCTTCTAGTCGCAGACGCCGCGCAGAGTCCGGCAGGGATGGATCGAGAATCAGGCGGAGCGCGAACAGCAAGTTCGTCTTGCCGACTTTGTTTTCCCCGAGCACGACCGCGTGCTCGCCGAGTTTCACGTCTAGCGATTTGAAGTTGCGAAAATTCTTGATGATGATTCTGCTGATCCGCATAACTGCCGTCTGCCTCTTCTAAACTGCATCGTTCCTGCTGCGCGCGTCCGCCGCCCATACGTTCTGCTGTGGATGGCGGGCGTGTCTGGGAAGGCTTGGACATTCAGCCGCCCTTGCCGGACCGATAAGCTCGACAACCCATTTCACATGTTGCGGCAAAACCCTCATCCTCCCATTTTTTAGCGCGCAGAATACTGCGTCGGCGAGCGAGCTGCCGCCGAGCGACCTGCGAACGTCAGCATGCGACAGTAGGTCGACCGTGCTGTTAATACGGAGCTTCGGAAACAGCTCTGCGCTAAGCCGCGTAGCCTTGCGCTCGTCAACGACGGCGATCGCCCCGCTCCGGGCGGCGTAGGCAATAGTGGCGGCCTCGCCGTCGTCGAGGGTTTCTACGGCCGGCCCGACGACCAGCCTTTCGAAATGCGCCTCGGCGGCGGCGTCGAGACTCACGATCTTGACCAATTTTTCCGCCACGAGCCCCTCCAGGACGTTCTCATCCAACCGCCCCCGCCGCCGTCCCCGGTCGAGTTCCTTCGACACCACGTCGACCACAAGAAACCTATTCGGCAATGCGCTCAGGATTTCATGCGCGCGCCCCGTTGCGCTCAGGTTGATGACGGTACTCGTATCTCCGACGAGAGCTGCAGGGTCAGTCAAGCGGTTTCGCGACCCCATCGGTCCCGCTCCCTTCTGCCTCCAGCGCGCTCAAGATTTCGCGCAGCTCGATCCGATCGAGGCCCAAGAGCAGGGCAAGTTGTCCCTCACTGAGAAGATTCTGCCGGTACGCCTCCGCCGCCAGCAGATTGAGCCGCAACGTCGTGGGCCGCTCCGCCTCGGCGCGCTCCGGATCCGGAACCACCAGATCGCCGAGAACCTGCGTGGCCTGTTCGTCGGTGATGCCGCCTTGATTTTCGAACCAGCCCCAGGTGCCGGGTTTCGTCAGCCCGAGTTCTTCAAGACGGCGCACCATGGCCTCCCGCGAAACGCCGAAGAAATGAGCGAGAATGATGACATGGCGCCGCGTCAGCCGGTCCGAACCGGCGGTGACCTCGTGGAATTTCTGCATCACGCCGCGGGCCGGCGTCAGGAACGCCCTGCCGAACGCATTCGCGTATCGCTCCTCGCGGCTGTTTTCCGTTTCATGCCGATGAAAAATCTCGGGGCTGCGACGTGAAGAAATGAAGTGCCCTGTTTCATGGCCGGCGGTCTGCGTCCGCCGCTCGCGCGGATGATTGGCGTTCAGCAGCACGCATGGACCGAGGGCTTCGTCATAGACGAAGAGCCCTGAAATGCGGCTGTCGAGCTTGCGGATGAAAACGCGAACGCCGAGCTCCAATTCGAGCAGCGTCACGATGTCCGGCACCGGCCTGATGCCAAGGCCCAATAAATGGCGGAGTTCCATCGCATCGTGCTCGGCCTGCGTGCGCACGTCGCCGGAAAGGATTGGCCGTTCCGGCGGATAGTTTCGGGGCCGCGTCACGCCGAGCAGGCTCTCCAGCTCAACTTCCGCTTTCGCCAGATTGTCGATGAGATCGGCGGCCTCGGCCTCGGCCTTGTCGTTGCTGTTGAAAAGCTTGCGGAAACGGGGCGCGAGATCGACATGAACCGCTTCCCGCCGCAGCAGCGCGTTAACGGACGTGCCGTACGCTTCCGCAAGCTTCTGGACCTCGGGAAAACGGGCCCGGCGCTGTCCCTTTTCGATTGCGGTCAGCGTCGTCCGGGCCACGTCGATGACCTTGGCCGCGTCTTCCTGCGTCAGGCTCGCCTTCTCCCGGGCGATGCGGAGCCGTTCACCGACTTCCTCGGCGCTTACTTGATCGAGTACGCTCATGTCCGCGCCCCAGCTGCCCAATTAACCAAGAACGAATTATTCCCCAGCGAACCCATGAAATCCTTCCATTCGGTTTCGTGCTGCGTTAACAATCTGTCGAGCTTGCCGCGTGCCTCCGTCTCCTTCATATCAAGAGAGCCCGCCAGTTGAAAAGAAAACAGGTCAAGCACGCCGGCACTTGAAGAGGAATGCCGGAGCTGCGCGAGATGGTCGAGATGCAGCGTGCCCGCGATCGCGTATTCGCGCAGCGCCCGGGTTATTTTGTGTTTCGGAAAAGACGGCGCGGCGCCACGTTCGAAGCTTGCGGCGCCAAGGTTTTCCCACACGTAAGTCTCCGGTGCTTCCTTCAGTCCGGCGGCGTGCACACTCATGCGGCGCAACAGGCAGGCGGCGCAGATGCCGCATTGACGCTTCTTGCCGTCCACGCTGACCTGCCGCGTCTGTTGCCAGCAGGACCAGGTCTGCGACCATGCATCGCCACTCTTGGTTGAAAAGGCGAAATCGCGCAACGTCTCTGCTTTGGTATGCCACAGTTGCGTGAAATCGAACGTCACTTTGTGCCGCAACAGCGCTTCGAGAAACCCAGCCATGCGGCCGGTGAAGAGCGGATGGCTCCGGTAATCGGCGTAGCCTTGGCCCACGGTAATCAGGGCAGGCCCGAGCGCGCCCTGTCCGCTCTCGGGGACGAGCACCCGCTGCGCCTTCGTCAGGTAGGCGGCCAGACCGCTGATGAGGGCGAACTTGAATCCGCGCGACCGCGCACTGGATTCGCGCTGGCCGGATCGTACGCAATATGGAATCGAGGTGAACGGCTGTCTTTGTTGCGGCAGCGCTTTTGCATCGCGTATCCGCGAACCCAGCCGCACGCGGATCAGCCCTTCTCCGAGTGTCCGGTCGAGAAGCCCCGCGACGCAGCGCGAGTCCATGCCGTCGCTGTACGGAATGACCGCGTTCACCGTCGAAGGAAGATCGAAGTGCTGCTGCTTCGGCTCCGCAAGCGGCGCGATGCGTTCGGTGAATTCAATCCGCCACCGATCGCCGGTCAGGAAATCGAGAGTACCGTGCAGCGCGTCGAGAACACACTTGTCGTTCCATCGTGTCGGCTCGTGGACCGGGATCACGAGGTGGAATTTCCGCTGCCAGCTTAGGGCTGGACGCTTCAACGTCCGGTCCGCGAATTCGACGGCAGCTCCGACGATCAATGCGTCATAGATCACCGGTTCCCAGGTGGCGACGCAGTAGGATTCGAGCTTGTCCGTCGAGAATTCGACATCGTGGCCGATCCGGCAGGGCGTCCAGTGGCTTCGGGCATGGGCGCGCGGCTCTAGGACGTGCACTTTCAGCTCGGGCGAGGCATAGACATCATTGTCGGATTTCATAATTTCACTCCGTCATCAAGCCCTTGCCGCTTCGACGGCTTCCGTGCACTCTTTTGCCGACCATCCAGCAGGCGTCGTGCCATGGATTCGAAATCAGTCCCCGTGACGGCTTGCTCCATGCGGTCCCTGACGTTGTGCGCGCGCTTCGCACTCGATTTCCGCAAGTAATGCTCTTCCACTTGCTTGATGCCGCTGGCCCCCCGGTCGTTCAGGGCTTGGCCGACCGCTTTTTCGGCGACGCGTCCGCTCGTCCCGTTCGCGGCCACGTGAATTGCGTGATCGAGGACGAGGCATTCCATGCCCACATTTGCCGTGCGTCGCAGCCCTTCCAGAACGGGGCGCATGTTGGTCTTGAACAGCGATGCTTCCTGATCGGCACATACCTTGCGAAGATCATCGAGAAACTCGCGGCGTATTTCGCGCTGGCAGTCATTCTCTAGGGCCGGAAGGATGAATTCACGGATTTCCTCGACTTCGAACGCGGCGTTATCAGCGTATTCGGCGACCGTTTTCCAGGGTCGTCGCATGGGCAGGCTTCTATGAGGGCCGTCGCTCATTGGTCCTTTCCTTTGTCAGTAATGTAGCTCAGTAAATCTGACAATGTCAAGTGTAATGTTTTATTGCAAAAAAACTTGACACGCATCGTTATAGGAGATCATCCTTCATGTATGGATAAGAAAAGGACCGCTCCCCGGAGCGCCAAACACGCCATGACCATCGTCCGCCAGCGGATCGAGGCCGGCGGAGAGAAGTTGTGGCGCCTTGGGGACTTCCGCGATCTTCCGGTCTCGGCTGTCGCCCAGGCCCTCTCCCGGCTCGCCCAGCAGGGGAAGATCGAGCGCCTGAGCAAGGGCGTCTACTACCATTCCCGCGATACCGCCTTCGGCAAAAGCAAACCCAACCCGGCCCAGATCAGGGAGCTCATTCCGAAGGAAACGACAGTCTTTCCGTCGGGAATCGCCGCCGCCAATCTTCTTGGATTCACGACCCAGAACGCGGCCCGGAGCGAGGTCGCCACCAGCGCCCTCAGCCTGCCCCGCAAACTTGTCGGTGCCGATACCGTCATTCATGGCCGCCGTCCCGACGCATGGTCCGGACTCTCCGAGCCAGATGCCGCCATTCTCGATTTTCTCCGCCGCTCCGGCAGGACAAGTGAACTGGCGCCGGATGAAACCGTTCGCCTCCTCCTCTCCCTGTTTTCAGGGAAAGATCGCTTCGACCGGTTGCTCAAGGTTGCGGACACGGAGCCGCCGCGCGTTCGCGCCATGCTCGGCGCAATTGGAGAACAGCTTGTGCCCGGCAGTCCGGCACTTCAGCGGCTGCGTTCGTCGCTTAATCCGCTTTCGCGCTATGACTTCGGCATCCTCAGCAGCCTGCGGCATGCCCGACAATGGCAGGCCAAGGAGCCCGGCCGATGAGGCTCTTCGAACACGCGGATTTCGACCAGGCGATCCTCAGGGCCGCCGAGCACTTCAAGACGCAGGGGCTGCGTCCCGCTACGATCGAAAAAGATTACTACGTCACAGAAATCCTGCGGATCGTAGCTGCCAGCGGCGATAAGGTCATCTTCAAGGGCGGGACGAGCCTGCTGAAAGGCTGGGATCTCATTGCGCGATTCTCGGAAGACATCGACATCTTTCTCGATCCGCTCGCCTTCGATCCCCCGTTAGGCGGGAACGCAATCAACCGGGAGCTCAAGAAATTGCGCGACGCCGTCGTGGCGCACCCGGGCCTGGCGTTCCTGCCAGAGGAGAGCCAAACGATCGGCGGGTTCGGACGTAATGATCGCTTCTCCTTCACGCAGCATTTCGGCGGGGCTGGTGAAGTCGGGAACCGGATATTGCTGGAAGCGGGCACTGCCAGCGGCCGCGAGCCGACGACAACCGTGCAGTTGCGTTCGTATCTCGGCCGGTTCCTCGCCGAAACGTCCGCCACTTTAGGCGCGGAGGACGAGACGTCCTTCCCGATGCCTCTCCTGCATTTCCGGCGCACCTTCGTCGAAAAGATGTTCGCCATTCACGGAAAAGTCGAGCTCCTCAAACGCGACAAACAACCGCTTGGTCCCTACCCGCGCCACTACTATGACCTTTTTCAACTAAGCTCCCGCCCGGAAGTGATTGCGATGCTTAAATCCGACGAATATGCCGCCATCAAGGCCGACTACGACCGGATCAGTTGCGAGCACTTTGAAAATAGCTATTTCCATCCGGCCAACATGCGATTTGCCAATAGCGATGCGCTGTTTCCTCCCGAAGAACTCTCCGCGCAAATTGCCGCCGCATATGAAGAGCAATGCCGGCTGCTTTGCTACGGCCCGCATCCGTCCTGGCAGGAGGTTCAAGAGCGTTTCAGCGAGCTGCGCGATCTTCTTTAGCCAAACGTATATCGGCTACGATCATGAGTTCGTCGAAGGCTACCAAGATGACCGCGACACGCAGGCCGGCCAATTACGAGCGTTCGATCCTCACCTACATCGACATTCTCGGGTTCAGCGAGATGATCGCGAACAAATCCGCAGGCGACATTTCACGCTCGATCCGCGTCGTGCGTGAAGCCGGAACTTAGCCATCGATTCGAAGTAAGCGACTTGTTATCAAGTAGATAGACTAAGTGCGATTCCGAACATGCGGCAGACCACGATGTCGGAAGTATCGCTGGCGTATTCGGCATAGCGACCTATTAGGTAGGGTCACCGGGTACAACCTTCTCGCGCTCGTTCTTTGGGTGCTTCGGACATTGCCACGATTCACCTCGACCCCGTCGTACCCTGCGCCATTTTGTCTTGCCATCTTCTCCGCATGTGGGCACGGTCTTATAGGGAGGGCGTTCATCAATGGGCCGAAGATATTTTTGACATTCCGGATTGGCGCATCCAACTTTGAGTGCTTGGAAATCCCATTGTCCGTGCTGTCTTCGCTGGTTCACAACTTGGGTTAGACTGCGACAGAACGGACACAGTCGTGCGCTGCCGTCCTCGAATACTGCTGCTCCCCGAATAAACCTGGCTTGAAGATACTCAAAGACAAGGGTCGCCAGGCGAGCATCGACGCTCCGGTGCATAACCTCAAGCCGACCTCGGTGGCTCGCCCAGTTCAAGCTTCCGGTATAACAAATACGTTGGTCGATGATGACATCCTTTCCATGCAAGCCCGAGGCCGAAATGACCACAGCACCCAGTTTTCGGAGGTTGCTGATAACGGCCTCAACATACTGGCGATTTTCCGCTTCTGCTATGGGTGGAGTGACTAACGTTACCTCGACGCCACGCTCAAGCGCGGCGCTAACCATCGGTTGAATTCTAGGCCAGCGGTACTGCCCAAAATAAGGAACCAGACCGAAGACGCTCTCAGATGATGCCGCAATATCGGATGCGAAGTAATCAAAAAAGCTGACTTCATCTAACAACTGATGGACAGGCCCATCACCGTCAGCCTGCAGTTGCCAGACATCAGGTGACAACACATCCTGTACCCGCTGATTAAAGCCGTCTTCCACAAGATCCACCGCTGACACGAACTCCGCATTCTGTTGAAGGAAGACCCATAGCTTTCCCAGAGCGCTGCCTGGCGACGCGTGCCTGTTCAGCCACTCCGAAGAACCGACAAAGACAAACTTGAACCTCGCACGCGTCACTGCTACGTTCAGTTCACGAAGTACGTCGCTGTAATTACGCGGATCACAGAGGCGGGCGGAGTAGTAGGGCTCGTCCAGCACAGAATCGAAAATGATAAAGTCGGCTTCGTTTCCCTGAAAAGTATGCACTGTGCCCGCAGCGACCCAAGGATCAAGGTCCATGGCAGTAACATGTCTGCGCAGAAGGCGACGTTGGGCCGCATAAGGTGTGACTATCCCAATGGGCGGCGGCTCTCCGGCTGCCGGTCTCGGAAGGGCGACAGCGGCCATAGCTGCTAACTCCACAGCGAGATTTGCGGAATAGAAGTTGAATCGACTTAGGCTGCCAGGTTGTTTGCCACTCCAGCAATGCAGATCTGCTGAGTCAATAACAACCAAGGCTCCATCAGGCAAGAAACGCAGCCAGCTCGGGCATTCCCTGTCAAATACTGAGTCATGGTCCACAATCTCCGAGTCGTATACCAAATGCCTTGCCACCTCGGCAATCTCAGGTAGCATTCTTCTTTGCGTGCCGAGGCGTGCGAGTACGCGACAATCGCGCGTCGCGTGGTTATCCACTGCTATTCCGGCTAAGTGGAAAACATCCTGCCGCAACCTGTTGCTGCTAATTTCAGAATCGCTGCGGACAATAGGTGGGAGTTGGAGAAAATCGCCGACCAATATGACCCGTGACGTAGCTCGTGCCGCTGCTAATAATATGAGCGGCGGGAGGGCCATCGATATCTCGTCCACGATTACAGCATCAAACGTCTGTCGCTCCAGGTCCTTTCCAACGTAGATCTTTGTAAGAGTGCAGAAGATGACAGACGCTTCAGACATCAAGATCTTTGCCACGCCAGCTATCTCTTGCTCCAACTCACGAGATCGTTCCTGCAGTTTTGCAAGACTGCCATCAAGATTCGAAAGCGCGAGAGCAGCCTCGGTTCGAGCCCGCAACGCCGCGCACTTCGCCGATTGCTGCTCGACCTCCAGCTCATCACGTACGGCCTGATCTTTGAGTGTCTGCCAATTGCGAGCTATTTGTTCTCGCGCGCCGGCTCCCTTCGAATAGGTGGCCTCCGAAACAACAAGTTGATGCTTAGCGCTTCGTGTCCTTGAACCCCGAAACAACCATGCGTGGTCCAATTCAGCCAGTTTGTTCTGATAGTGAATGACGTTTTTCTTGGCACTCCGGAGATCAGCGTCCAGGCGGGACAGCCTCTCATTGTCCTGTTCCGCGGCCTTTGTGCTCTCTTGCCACCGCTTAGTCATCGCATCTAGCTTGCCCCACTCATCAAGTTCCACCTGTACTTCATCTCGCTCTTTCGTGAGTCGCTGAGTCTCTTGTTGCACCTCCGCAAGTTGAGATTGCCTCTCCTCGACCCGCGTCTCTAGCACGGAATCAAACTTCACCTCGGGTGGAATTTTAAGATTCGGCGTCTTGCCAATACGGAGGATCTTTCCCTGAGTTACGAGTGGGTCGTCTGCGAGCGGACCGCGATTGTCAGCGGCCTGTTCCCGCATTTCGCCTAGGTCGGAAGGGCAACGGCCAGCCTGCCCATGTTCATTCCATGAATGACCACAGTTAGGGCAGGATGTATGTCGCATGAAATCGATGGACCGCTCACCTTGAGCTTCGGCCGGTTCCGTCGCGCTCTTGACAGCGGCGTACAGCGCCTGATCAACCGCCGCATGAGTGTGGCTCGTAACCAACACGCGCTCTCCGCGGGCGACCAGAGCGGCAATGAGGTGTGCTATTAAATGCGTCTTGCCAGTTCCCGGCGGCCCCCAGACATATGTTAAGGACGACCCAAGGGCCTGCTGAAGCACAGCGCGCTGTTCCTCATCAATTGAAAACTCTCTATCCTCCGGTAGGAACCCCACGCCGACTCTTGCGTCATTAGGGTGGAACACCGACATCGCTACGGGGCCAACGGAAGCCTTAGCAGCAGCCATTTGCTCTAGGACATCAGCGAGCCGTTGCAGCAATGCTGTATCGTTGATAACTAGAATTGCCCGAGGTATGTTCTGCTCTGTTACGCCGGTGAGTTGTATGAAGATCGCATTCTCTTGCTGACCGATTACCGTAGCAGGACATTTATCTTGTGCTATTTGCAGATAACCGGAAGCGTCTGTTGGAACTAGCGTTCCATCTGCTAGTCGGAATTCAAAAACGGCCGTGTTTCTGGGGACAGACTCTGCAATCTACCTGAAAGAACCTCATACTGCGGATTCTTGCCGTCCTTGTTGAGCTCGGCGATTTCGCCACGCACAGCTTCCGCAAACCAAGAACAGAGTCTATCGGGATCGCGCGGAACATCCTCCAGCATTTTCAAGCTCCCAGTTTGAACCCTGGTATCACTAGATTAATTTATTGGTAGACTTTTCCAACAATATCTCCACAGATCGTTCGACAAAACCGCGTGAAGATTCCCGTCCCGAGCAGCTACCACGTAGCTTCCGACCTTGTATCGGCCGCAAATAGCATCTGAATCGATTCAGAGATTCGCGATCTCGTCAAGAATTTGCTGCACTTCGGGCGGCTGCAGCCCGTTAGTGCGCCCAGCAAAAGCACCATTCAGACTCGTTGTGAAGCGCGAAGCTGCTGTGGCGCGCATAGGCCCTTGTATCCGCCTTTGCGCTGCGTAGCTGAGGACGCAGGCCGCGCGTGCCCGTGTGATGGAAACGTAAAGGAGCCGAGCTGCTTCGAGTACAAGACCCGGATAGGGTTGCCGCCAAGGTCCCGGAAATATGTGCTCCTCCAGTCCCGGTACGAAAACGATGCGCGATGACAAACCCTTTGCGCCGTGCATGCTCATAATCCGCACGCGCGGGGGTAATACGGCGACCGCAGGCATTGCTTGGTTTAGCCTTGTGAAGACGGCTCCAAGGACGGCCATTTGCTGCTCGTCCGTATCTGCCCAAAGCCAGTCCCGCAGCTCTACCAGTGTCATCGCTACTGGGAGATTTGCTGCATAGTTTTGCCACTTCTGTGCTTCAGCGGCCGAAAAGGTTGCGGTCACGATAGCTGAAATATCTGCAGCACGCGTCTGAAGAGCGTCCGTTCGTTGCCATCCTCCAACCTGCCCAACTGCCTGTCGGGCGTGATTCAGTGCAGCAAGGTTCCTGCCTCGAAAGACGCCTCCGGGTAACGGACTATGGAATACGTCCCAGTAGCTGAGGGCGTTGGTGATTACCGCATCCGTGATGGCGCCACAGGTTCCGATCCCGATACCGGGACGCAACCCAAGAATGAGCCTGTGCGCGACATGATCGTGAAGGTCACAAACCAGCCGGACAATTGCCAAAACGAACCGCCCTGTATCCGAATCTATGAATGTCTCGGCCCTTGGAGGTTCAAATGGAACATTAGCTGCGGCGAGAGAATTTTTGAGGCCGCCCAGAAGCTCCCGTTGATTGCTTAAGAGGATCAGAATGTCACGCGGGTTGACTCCGGCGTTGATGAGGGCATTGCATGAGGCAGCGATGGAATCAGCCTCGACGCTCGCATTCGGGAAGCGCCAGCGGTGCACAACACCGGCGACCGCCGGAGCGGCACCCGCATAAAGCGAGTTCAGCGTTTTGGGTATTCTGTTCTGGCTCGGATAGCCCACCATCAACGCGTTAGCCGCATCCGCGATGGACTGCGCGCACCGAAAGCAATCTGTAAGCGTATGTGGAGCCGCAGTCCGATAGCGCTGCGTAAAATCCTGTATTCCGGCGGGAGATCCGTACCGGAAGGAGTAGATGCTTTGATCGTCGTCGCCGGCGATGAAGGTGATAACGCCTCTGGCGATGAGTTCGTCAACAAATTGCTGATCGATCGGATTTAGGTCTTGGTATTCGTCAACGATCATGTGCTGAAGGTGAAGCAACCCAACCGGGTCGAGGTTTCCGGCGACGATCTGCGTCAAGCACTCGCGGACGATCTCGCCAGGCAGGACGCAAGAATAAGCTTGCGTGCGCGGGCCATGAAACGCGTTAAACGCGGTCCGTTCCGCCTGCGTAATAGGGGGATTGGGCGGGATGTAGTTGGGCGGAGCCCATTGTCCCGTACTCCAGAAAGCCTCGTGTTCACGCCGGATTTCTTCTCTGCGCCTCTTGCCCATCGCGTTTGCGTGGCCGAATTCTGCATCGAAGATATTCTCCAGCTCCCAACTGTCAAGAACGAGCGGATCGGCCGGATAATGCAACAAGTTCGCGGTCTTAAGCATTCTGAGCGCAAGCGAATGCAGTGTGCTGACCCGGACGTCCGCGCCATTATGTTGATTGTGTCCCGTGCAGTAAGCATGGATTCTGCTGCGCAGTTCGACGGAGGAAGCGCGTGTGAACGACACAACAGTGATAGCACGCGGTTGAATTCCCTGTCCGAGAAGCCAGCACACACGCTCTTCAATTGAATAGGACTTTCCGGTTCCGGGACCCGCAACCAACCTAATCTGCCGCGCAGCGTCGTGCGCAGCGGCGCGTTGGGTCGCTTCAGCGGCCTGAACTTGCTGTGGCGTAATGGGCATGGGGAGACGAAGTCCTTCTAAATGTTGATCGGCGCGTAGTTGCAAACATCAATCAATATGTCGCAAAGAAACTTGCGGCCTTCTGCACGTCCTCTTCTTAACGCGTACCGTGACGGTTAACCATTCGTCAAACATTTTCATGCTAGCAGGATTGCGTCCCATAAAAGAGGTTATGGGTCCAATATCAGCTCAGGACCTTTCCCATTTGCACGGAAGTACCTTTCCCTGTGCTGCCGCGAGCTGCCGGTATATGTTGAAAACAGGTGGAGCATACTTCTCAGAGCTCACGTCGGCGACGCTCATCATGTTGATGGGTTGATCAGCAGGCAAGACTGTATTCCTGTGCAGGAGCGAGAAGACACGCAGGTAGCCGCGATAGTTGTTGTGATCTCGCACCGCGTTGATCCAAGCGGAGGTCAGCATGTCCGTAAGCTGCAACTCCCAGCTATCTTTGGAATCTTGAAAGTCAAAATTGCCGCGCACCATCTTACCGAGATCAAATGCTCGCCGGCCCTCAATATGCGTGCCATAGAGACGCACAAACGGATGGTCGTCGGTGTGGATCTGTTTGATTGACGTAAATATATTCTTGCTCACCCAAAGGAAGATAATATCCTTGAATACAAGCTCTTCACGATTGTTCTTGCGGCCCGTCCGGTCAAAAATGATCTTGATCGGGCTGTAGCATGCCAGATATCGTGAGCAGTGATAAAAGAGGCATATGCCTGCCAACGCCTTCTCCACGGCGACCTTATAGGTATACAGTCGCGACAGCTGTTCCGGGCTCAAGTTTCCGCAGCGCCGGGCCAACTCCTGCACTTGCGATTTCATCGTGTCATGTACACTGCTCTACCAGGTTGCGACTGCAGCGCTCACGCCCAGTCAGATTGGAGCGCCGATCCGCGGGATCCTCCACAATCAGAAGAACGCTGTGGTCATCATGGGTGAGGTGACGGGAGTAGACAAAGAACAAAAGTGCGTCTTTGTAACCAACGCTGACCGTATCGACGTTCCCGTCCCCTACGACTACCTCATCGTAGCCACAGGAGCCACGCACAGCTACTTCGGCCATAACGAATTTGAAAAGTTTGCGCCAGGCATGAAAAGCCTCGCGGATGCTGTGGCCGCCCGAAACAAGGTCTTGCAGGCATTTGAACTGGCGGAGGCAGAAGAAGACCCCAGCCGGCACCATGACCTGCTCACATTCGTTCTGGTGGGAGCTGGTCCCACCGGCGTCGAGTTGGCCGGTGCCCTAGCTGTTCTCGTCCGTACCACCTTGAAGAAGGACTTCCGGCGGATTGATCCCGCCTCTGCCCGAATCGTGTTGGTTGATATGGCACCGAGAGTTCTGCCTCCGTTTTCGGAGCGTCTCTCCCAGGCAGCGAAACAACGCCTTGAGAACTTAGGCGTTGAGGTCCGGCTGGGACACAGCGTCGACCAGATTGACGAAGACGGTGTGGTTGTTGCCGGCGAGCGCATAGCGAGCAAGACCGTCATCTGGACGGCGGGCGTTGCACCCTCGCCGGCGGGAAAGTGGTTGCAAGTCGAGACCGATCGGGCGGGTCGTGTGCGTATTCAAAGTGACCTCACGGTTCCTGCACATCCGGAAATCTTTGTAATCGGCGATACTGCCTCGTTCGAGGAGAAGGGCAAACCCCTGCCCGGCGTTGCGCAGGTGGCAATGCAACAGGGACGTCATGCCGCAAAGGTGATTCACCGCCGTGTGACGGGTGGTTCAGCGCCGGGCCCCTTCTCCTACTTCGATAAAGGGAACATGGCCGTAGTGGGCAAGGGCTTCGCTGTGCTGCAAAGCGGCAAGGTGCAAGCGAGCGGCTTCGGAGCGTGGCTTACCTGGGCGTTCATACACCTCCAGTTTCTGGCGACCTCGAGCCTGCGTTTGAGTGTTTTCCTGCAATGGGTGTGGACCTATATCACCGCGCAAAGGGGATCACGCCTGATCGTGAATCATCACGCGTCAGAACCTTGCAGGGGAGCAGGTGGGGTCGGCGCACAAGCCGCGGTCACGAGCATCGGACGTTCGAGCAAGACAGCCTAGCTGTAACCCGAGAATCAATCTAACAAGAGGAGTATTCATGCCGAAAAGCAAAGAGATTCGAAAAGTAGCCATTGTTGGTACAGGCGTCATTGGCGCGAGTTGGGCCGCTTTGTACCTCGCACGTGGACTCGATGTCGCGGCGACTGATCCGGCGCCGAACGCCGAGGCCAATCTGCGCAAGTACATCGATACCGCTTGGAAAGACCTGCAGGTGATCGGGCTTTCACCCGGAGCATCGCGTGATCGCTTGACTTTCACCCAGGACATGACAAAGGCGCTCGCGGACGCCGATCTTGTTCAGGAGAACGGGCCCGAACGCAAGGACTTCAAGATCCAGCTATTTGCTGATATGGACGCCGCGACGCCTCCGGAGTCCATCATCGCCTCGAGCTCATCTGGACTGACGATGAGCGTGATGCAATCGGCCTGCAAGCATCCCGAGCGCTGCGTGATCGGCCACCCTTTCAATCCTCCCCACGTGATTCCCCTGGTGGAAGTCGTGGCTGGTTCGAAGACGTCGCCGGAAACCGTCCAGCGGGCGATCGACTTTTACACCTCCATCGGCAAGAAGCCAATACATGTTCGTAAAGAGGTGGTCGGCCACGTCGCGAACCGACTCCAGGCCGCGTTGTATCGCGAAATCGTCTACCTCATCGAGCAGGGTGTGCTGGATGTCGCCGATTCGGATGTTGCCGTGTGCTGGGGGCCGGGACTGCGATGGGGAGTGATGGGGCCGCATCTTCTGTTCCATCTCGGCGGCGGTGAGGTCGGAATTCAGCACTTTATGGAGCACCTGTCCGGTCCACTGGCTACTTGGTGGAAAGACTTGGGGAAGATCACCGAATTCAGTCCCGAAGCACAGCAAACCATCATCGAGGGCGTGCTGAAGGAAGTCGACGGCCGCTCCATCGACGAGTTGGAGCACGAGCGGGACAGCATGCTGCTGGAATTGCTTGCCACGCGCACAAAAGGCGAAGAGGCTGCGCAGACTGCCACGGCGAGCGTCGCCGGGGCACAGGCTCGAATCGCGTAATCGGCTGTTGCCCCGCACATCGGCATGCGGGGCCTTCCCTCTGGGAGTAGACGATGATCTATGTCCATTCACTCGGTCGCGCTGCCCGCTATTATTCCGGACAGTCGGCGCTTGCTCCCGAAGGGCATCACGTATCCTTTCGGGAGCTTGACGCGCGCGTTAAGAGCGTAGCGGCTGCGCTCGCTCAGCAGGGTTTCGGATTTGGAGATCGCGTTGCCCTTCTCCTGCCCAATGGACCCGAGTACATCGAACTGGTCTACGCATGTGCGTGGTTGGGAGTGATCGCCGTTCCGTTAAATACGCGACTTTCGCAGCCGGAAATCGATCGGGTGCTTGAGGATGCAAACCCGCACGGCATAGTAAGGCACTCCTCCTTGGCTGCCCCGACTGTGCGGGTGTCGTGGGAGCAGGTGATCGATCTGGAGCCTCTGAAGGCATACAACGCCGAACCTCCTGACGTGTGTTACGAATCCGAGGCGGTCTTGGCTCTGATCTATACGAGCGGCACGACCGGCCGGCCAAAGGGAGTCATGGTAACCCATGCCAATATTATGGCCGATATTCACAATCTGAATTACTGGATGAGATATACCGAAGGCGGAGTCTATCTGCATGCGGCGCCAATTTTTCATATCGCCGATTTCCCGACCATGTTTGCAGCACCCGTTTTCGGCGCTAGCCAGTTCACGATTCCCAAGTTCAGTCCGCAAAGCTTTTGCGAAATCGTGGAACGCGCTCGCGTAACTCACACCGTCCTCGTTCCAACCATGATCAACTTGCTGACCCAGGATCCGGATGCGAGTCAGCATGACTTATCGAGTCTCGAGGTGCTGGCCTATGGCGGATCTCCCATGGCGCCTGAGCTTGTGCGCCGAACGCGAGAACTCCTGCCAAGAGTAAAACTCGTTCAGGTGTATGGGTTAAGTGAGACCGGCTTTCTGACCGGATTGCAAGATCAAGATCATACCGAGGCCAGAGTCCTGTCCTGTGGAAAGCCCTGCCCAGGGATTGATCTCCAGGTTACGGACGAATCGGGCAAGCCGGTCGAAACCGGAAAGACCGGGGAATTTGTTGTTCGGGGCGCCAATGTGATGCGGGGGTACTGGAACAATGACAAAGAAACTAGCCTTTCGTTTAGAGATGGAATGTTCCGCACCGGGGACGTAGGCTACCAGGACGTGGATGGCTATTTCTATATCCTCGACCGGTCGAAGGACATGATTGTCACGGGCGGCGAGAATGTTTACTCGGGTGAGGTCGAGGCGGTGATTTTCACGCACCCGGCGGTTCGCGAAGGTGCAGTCTTCGGAATCCCTGATCCCAAGTGGGGCGAGTTGGTGATGGCTTGGGTCGTCCTTAAGCCAGGGATGGCGCTCAGCGCGGATGATCTAATCGCTTTTTGCCGACGCTCCCTCGCAGGCTACAAGGTCCCGCGCCGTGTCGAGTTCTCGGAGAGCGAGCTACCGAAGAGCGGTTCCGGAAAGATACTGAAGAGGGTCTTGCGCGAGCAGTTTTGGGCTCATCAAACACGTGCAGTGAGTTGAGGAATGTCTCTCCCTCTTCTTATCGTCGCTTTTGTAGCGCTCTTGGGCATCCTAATCGTGACCGGCACCCAGAGAACCAGAAACCGAGTTGAACTCGAAAAATATAGCATCTCACCCGAGGAGCTTCATGAATTGCTGGCTTCACATCAGGACTTATGCCTCGTTGATGTTCGGCAACCACTTGACCTGCCCGCCGATACCGAGATCATTCCTGGCGCCATCAGAATCTCCCCGAAAGAGGTGCTCCAGAATCCCTTTCTCATTCCAACAGATCAAGACGTGATCGTTTACTGTACCTGCCCCGGTGACGAAACCAGCCGACGCGTATTAACTCGAGCACTGGCCATGCATCTCTCCCGAATCAAACTCCTCAAGGGCGGACTGGCAGGTTGGAAAGCAAAGGGTTATCCCATCGTGCCATACGATAAGCCTTTTCGCCTCGACGTATCAGACACACCTCGAAACAACCCCATAACGGAGTGAAGACTTAGGACGATGACGAGTTCAGAAATTAATGCTCAAGCCAAACTCCATGGCGCGGGGAGCCCCTAGGTTGAAGACGCCTGTGCCGGCTCCGACACGGTTAGTGATTCGGGTAGCGGGTGTCGTCCCATTAATCGAGCCTGCCGTGCCGGTCAGACCGCCAGTCAACGCGTTCGGTGGCAGATCGAAGTTCGCCATATTAAACAGATTAAAGAAGCCGACACTGGGTTGGAACGCGATGATGTGCGAATAGGCTTCTATCTTGTAAGTCCAGGCAAGCTTCAGGTCGAAGTCGCGCAGGTTGCCCATGCTGACTTGGTTGGGTGGCGCGAATTGCAGCGTGCAGTTGGGACTGTTGATGCTGCCGCCTGCGATGCACGGCGCCACCGCCCCGAGCTGCTGCAACTGCGCCAGCGTAAACAAGCCGTTCTGGATCAGTACCTGTCCGGCAGGCGTGGCCTGGTTGCCGTATTTGTTGTTGTACTGGACAAGCAATTGGTTGATGGTGCTGCCATTCACCTGCGATCCGAACGCTCCATTCACGGTTCCTGGAAGCGGGTCTTGCGTCGTCCCATCGCCGGTGAAGTCGGTCTGGAAGATGGCGCCCGGACCGCTGCCGGGAACTTCGATAGGCACCGACAGAGCTGAATAGAAGTGTCCAATGAACGATAACTGAAAGTTCTTGGGCAGGTCGCCGACCACGCCAAAGGACAGCTGGTTCGGCCGGTTCAGCAGCGAAGGCCCAAAGTATCGGTTGGGATTGTCGTTGTCGAGGGAAGCAACGATGAAGTCCTGATCGCTGTTGGAAACGCCGCCTAGGACACCGAGAATTCCCGGTCCACCACCTGAATTCTTGAACGACGAATACGAGTAGGAGATCTGTGCATTCACGGAACGCAGGCCCTTGAACGGGTTCGTCTTCTGGTAGACCAGCTTCACATCGAGAGCGTTGTACTTGGAGATCCCGGCGGGAACCAGGAAGGGCATGGCCGGGGCGTTCGGGTTTTCGCCGCCAAAAGCGCAACCGGTTGCGCAAGTGCCGCCGAGATCTCCCTGCGAGTCAAGGCCATTCTGCCCGAAGTTCGCAATCGTTGCGCCGGCCGCAATCGCGCAGTTAATGGCAGCAGCGTTGGTTCCACCACCGCAGCCGAATTGGCTTGTGGTGGCGGATATGGCGGTTAAGGCGGCGTTCTTGTAGAAGTACCGCACATCGCCCGTATGGTTCTGGTCAATACCAAGAAGCAAAGCGGTGGTCACATTGCGCAGGTAGTCCACGCTGAGCACCACACCCGGGCTAAGCTCACGCTGAATGCCGACATTGATCTGCGTCGAACGAGGAGTCTTGTAGTCAGGAGCGAACAACCCGAGCCGGAAGTTGATTCCGGGCTCCAAGAATCCGGTTTGCAAGTAATTGGGATTTGGATTGGTCAGGCTAAAGGGCGATAACGCCTGATATTCCGCTTGCAGCTGAGCAATCTCCGAGGCTGCGTCGCCGATGCGAACCGGACTGCCCGGCGAGCCACACTCTGCCTGCCCGCCAGATAATGGCACTCCGGGCAGCTGAAGCCCTTGACCAGCGTTGCAAGCGGCCGGCGTCTGCAGGAACGCTCCGGTCGGCAGTCGCAATGGACGATCAAAAAGAACATTGTTCCAGATCACGTTTTCGTAATACAGACCGATACCTGCGCGGATTGCCGTCTTGCCGTCCTTCCACGGATCCCAGGCGATTCCCAGTGACGGTCCGAAATTCAGATTGGGGTTGGGAATGGGAGCGCCGAGATTCGGCCATGTAGGTATCAGGTTGTTGAGGTATGTTTGTGCAGGCAGATCGCTATCGGTACGGCCTGTGTCGCGGTCGTAACGCAAGCCAAGGTTCACGGTGAAGTTAGGAAACATTTTCCACGTGTCTGCGATGTAGAGTCCGAGACGGTTATCAGGGCCGAGTCCGCCCGCGGGGAAGCCGAACGCTGGCTGCGTGGTTGAGAAGCCTTGGCCGTTGCCGAGGATCACGGTTTCCACCGGGTAGTTCAGCGGATTCGACGCACCGCCGGGGAAAGGACCCGTCGCAGCAAACGCAGTGTCGTCAATTCCGCGGAATTGATTTTGGTTGGTGATGATCTGCGGCGCCAGCCCAAAGGCCTTGGCGAAGCCGCCGCCCTGGATGTGGTTGAAGTCCACACCATAACGGAGGATATGCTTGCCTATGGTCTTTGCGCCGTCGTATCTGATCTGCTTATCGCTTTGCGGCGTGCTCTGCGGCTGCAGCAGGTTGGGACCGGTTTGCGGCCCATTGACTACGAAGATGTTGACGTGTTGCCCGTTGCCGGGGAAATCCGACAGGGGCAAGCCGCTGCCAATCGTCCCGTCAACGATCTCGTTCTGAAATTTCAGATAGCTGAAGCGGAAGCTGTGCGTCCACGACCCGGTCGTGAAATCGGCGCCGCCCACGTAGTTACGCGAGTAATTCTTCGACTGATAGACCTGCAGGCTATCGGAGAAAAACGTTCCGTCCGCCTGGATCTGCGAGTAGTTGTAACGGAAGAACAGCTTCACGTTGTGCGGTGCGACGTAATCGAGGCGTCCGAGGAAGTTTGGATTCTTGTAAGGAGAATTGTAGCCACCACCGAAGTTCTGAAACGGTGGCGCATACACCACAGGTGTGAAAAGGTTCTGATACGTCGCGTCGCCCTCAGCGAAATAGAACAGCTTGTCCTTGATGAACGCACCTCCCAGCGTGCCGCCGTACTGATTGCGGTGATAGTTGGGATCAGGCTGGCCCGCGGGCTTGGGCAGCGACGCATCGACATTGCTGCTACGGTAATACTCATACCCGCCGCCATGGATCGCGTTCGTACCCGACTTGGTTGACACGTTCACCACGCCGGATGAGCTCAGGCCGTTGGAAAGATCCATCGTGGACTGGGTGATCTGGAACTCCTGTATCGCAGTGGACGAAATGTTGCCGGTTGTCGTGCCGACAGTCTCGTCCGAGATATCGGTGCCATCGACTTGAATGCGGGCGGTCCGTCCGAAGCGCGAACCGATTGAGACCGACTGATAACCGATCTTGGTGGGGTCGAAGTTGGTGCCGTCCTGGATTTGCACTCCCGGCTCGAGTTGCGCAAGGTCAAGGAAGTTGCGCCCGTTTACGGGCAGGCTATCGATCTGGCTGGAGCTGAGCACGCCTTCCACCGAGGTCGTTTCGCTATTGACGCGCACCGCAGAGGCATCCACACTTACGGTTGTAGATTCCTGACCAATCTTCAGGCTGAAGTTGACCGCGGTATTGTTGGCGATCCTGACATTTACCTGCTCCTCGGAGGTTTCGAAGCCTTGGGCTTCGGCCTTTACTGAATACTTACCCGGGGCAATGGACCCGGAGTTGTAGAAGCCGCCGGAGTTGGTCGTGACGTTGGTGGTGACACCTGTGTCGATGTGGGTGACGGTTACCGTCGCGCGGGGTACAGCGGCACCGCTGGGGTCAACCACCGTGCCGTTAATATTGCCGGTCGAGATTGTTGCCTGGGCTTGGAGAAGGCAGGGCAGGAGCAGACAAACCACCAACGCAGGAACTACGGTCAAACCGGCCCGTAAAGGCATCATGCGCCTTCTCCTTCCTCGGAGGATGTCGAGAAGAGACGGAACCCCACGCCAACAGCTGCCCACGATTCTACATAAAGGCGATCCAAAGGTAGCCAGGTCAGGGAACAGTTGCCGATAAACCGAGATATGATGGCGCGGGAGGGCTTCGCGGATCAACGGCACGCCTCTAAGCCAAAAGCAGGCGCGGACCCAGCACGCGGAACCACAATGGCTGCAATTATGCCGCACGAGCTGCGCGGATGCGGCCGCTCTACTCGAGACGTTCAAGTGAGTTGCTGCCCCGCCCAGTTTCCGAAGAACATTGCCGTAATTGCAGAGGCTCTACAGCCGCCATTGTCCAGTGCTGGTGTTCTGGGGAGACTCGGTCGAAATACTGCATCAGTTGCTTCCGTCCGGCTCTCGCCACCAATGTACGCAGAGGCATTTCGTTAAGCATCACGTTCGAGAACTCCTCAGCGGCGCCACGTTCATCGCCCGCTTCTGAACGCCACCTGGCGCGACCAGCATTGGCGAGTTTACGGCCTTCCGCGAGAAGGAGTCAGCGCTTCGTGGCCTTTAGATGGTGTCGTTCCGCCGCCTTGATTATGGTGGAAACCTCTGTGGAAAAGGCTTTGGCGAGATCGGCGAGCGTTCGCAGAGTTGGGCTCTTGGCGCCGCGTTCCAGTTGGCCGATGTAGCGTTCGGTATATCCCAGATCGTGCGCCAATTTTGACTGGCTCCAGCCTCGATCGACACGCAACCGGGTAATCTCAGCACCGACAGCCTCACCTAACGTGCGCGACTCACGCTGTTTATCAGCACCAATTTTTTTGGGCACGCACTCATATTTGTCGTTTGACGCTAAATGATTGAGGAACTATAGTTCGTCATTGGTTGAGGGCGAAAAGTTTCGATCTGGAAATGAGTCGCCGACTCCTGCCTTTTTCCGCAGGAAACTGAGGGGCAACTGAGACGGCAATGCCGATGAAAAGTGGCTTCCGGTATCGGCGAAATCGACTAAAATGGGGCGCCAAGCGGCGGGCTCTGAAACGACAGTAGAGGACACGTAGCCCTGGTCCCCTTAGAGGTACTCCACCTTGAATAAATCCAAGAGCCAATCCGTACGTGACTCGACTACCCGACTTCAGCGGGCCGCCCGCGAGCGTGCCGACGATGAAGCACGCCGCATTCCTTGGCAGCGGCTGCTTGATGCTCGTAATGAGTACATCGACTGGCAGGAGTTTTCCCTGTGGGTTCGCTCGATTCTGGAAGTGGAGAATCGCATACCGGATTGGCTGGTCGAGATTCTCGACGACCGTGTTCCTGGATTTCTCGAAAGCGAAAAACAACTGACGCCCAAAGCGGCCAAGGGCCGGCCTCTGACTCTGCGCCTGGAAGATTGGATTGATGACCATGTTTTCGGCTTTGCCAAGCAGGAAGGCTGGTTTAGCGCAATTACGTATTACGCCATACGTGACCCGCGTTACCAGCGCGCCGAAGTGTGTTGGTCGGAGTGCACCGAGAAGTGGAAAAAAGCCGAACCAATCCAGTATCCGTCGTTCGAGGAGTGGAAATCCCTCGCGGCGCAATGTGACGAGACTGCCCATCTGACGGCCAAGGAACGCCAGGCCCGGGCATCCTCGGAGTCGGTGCAACCTGATCGCCTTTGCGAGGCCGTTGCTCGCTATCTCGATTGGGAGGCCTTTGCGTATTGGGCTCGACCGGCGCTGGAGCGCAAATCTCGACCGCCCGCGGAGGTTGCGAGCGTGCTTGAACGTCGATGCCCCGGGTTCCTGAACGCAAGCATCAAAGCAACGCAACGAGACTCCGGAGGTGACTCACAAGCACTGCAGCGGCTGATGCTCTGGATCGCTGACCACTGCTTCCAGGATGCGCAAACAGAGGGCTGGTTCGATACCATCCTCGTCCACGTGCGGAGCCATCCGCGGGCGATTCGGACTATGGAGTACGCCGACCACTGCGACGAACTGTGGAGTTCAGAACTGCCAGATCCTTACCCCTGTTTCGAGGACTGGCGCAGAGATGCCGATTTGTACGTTGACCAGGGCGACTGAACGCTCGTAAGAGTTCGACTGCTGAGCTACAGTTTATTTGTTCGATCTGCGTGAGCCGCTGCGACTGCGGACGGGCAGATTTTCACATGCCGGAAGTACACGTTGCCCGCAATTTTCCTTCCGCAGGCGCAGGTTCTGACCACCAACGCGTGCTTTTGTGCGCGAGAGACACTCCGGCTCCGGTCAGCGGCATTCGTTACGCCGTACTCGCTTACCAACCATTTTGCCGTCGCTGGATCCATCAGTGCCGTGTTGATCTCGCCGCCATGCTTCTTGCAGAACTCTTCAAACGCCCGATCGGTGACAAACGGGTCAACGATCCTTAGCTGACCGGCGGAAACCCAGCTCTGTACTTGGGGCAAGCTTACGCCAAGCAGGTCCGCGGTCCGTTCCCACGTGTATCCTTCCTCTCCCTTGGCCAGGGCAGCCGTGACCCGTTCGACAGCCGAGGACTCAAGACATGAATGGTTTTTCTCACAGAATGCTGCCAGAGAGGCAATGGTGATGCGCGGATCACGCACTCTCAACATGCCGCTTGCGACTAGATGCCGGAGTCTGGTGCGACTAACGCGGAGCATTGCCTGCAGAGTCCGCAGGGACCACCCGTCAGTGACTTTGGCGCTCATCCCGAGTGCACTGATGCGGAAACGAACCGCGCTGACGGAGCGACCGAGACGATGGGCGATTTTCTTGACAGGTTCGTATCCGGCCCAATTCAGCAGCCGGTCATCGTCCGCTGGTGTCCAAGGTTGGGGTGCTGCCCGGCGGCCGGAGCCAGATTTTCGCGCTCTGGAAACGCTCTCGCGTGGTTGGTGTTGTTCAAGGCCAGCAAGCTCTGGGGTTCTTCGTAAATGGCGAATACGCCGCCAACAGTCTCCGCGCTTCAGCTCAGGGACCTGCTCAAGGATCTTGTTGATCGCGTCGCGCTTCGCCGCCGGGCCAAGTCTGATGCCAGCAATCAGCAAACGGTCGACAACCGCCAACCATTTGGAGTTGATCTTGGCCGGCTTACCTTTTTGTCGCGGAGCCTCGGGCATTGCGCAACCTCACCACAGAAAAGATCGGTGTCGTGAGCTTGTTTCCCGCGACAAGGTAAAGTTCACCAGTCGCGAGGCTTTCTCACGGTCAATACAGAGCGAAGCTGGCGGTTGCTGTCAGCGCGGTACCCACGTTTGTGGTACCGACCTTCTTGCTTTCGACGAGGAAGCGCGTAGGGGCCGAGAAGTTGGTTGACGAAGTGAATATTCTCGGTCTGCTGGTAATTACTCCATACTTAACAAAGGAACATCCGGACGGGAAAAGTATCAAACAAAGTTCAACTATTAGCTGATGAACCTTGTAACCTATGAGCAGGGCACTAGACAAAAGTGCCGTATCCTGTCGCGCACAGCGTCTGCGTTATGACTTCGACTCCTTCTTAGAGGGAGGCAGGTTTATCTTGACACTTCTTCTCATCTGGTGATCTTCTCACCTGTTGGCAGTCTGCTGTTCTTGTGCCGAACACTGGTCCGAGTTACGAGGCCCCTGGATGTCTAACCCGGAGTCGAGCCCTGAATGGGTCGTTTCTAGTAGTTCCGCAGAAACGAATGGGCACGCGCTCAACAAGGAGTTAATCGCGGTCGCGAGCCGCCTGTGGCCTCGGGTCCAGATTCACGCGCGCCGGGAACTCGCAAACTGGAATCCGGACGACAGTGTGGCCTTGGCGACCGAAGTTTGGGAAGGCGTGCTGCAGTCGGTCTCAAAAACTCTACAAAGGCGAAAAGGAAGCACTGCGGAGATAGTGGATCTAGATGCCTATCTGTTCGGAGTTTTCCTCCATCGTTTCAACCGAGCTCTGAAACGCGAACGACGCAGACAGGAAATGATCGAGCTGGTTCCTTCGGGCCTCGATCTTGAGCAACTTCCGGGGGCCCGGGACTTGAAGTCGGCGAATGCTCTGGAACGCTCCATTCTGGTTAAAGAAGCGATTGAGAATATGGACGATTGGACCCGCAAGGTCTTCGCCGCGAGGGTGTATGGCTACAGTTGGAAAGAGATAGCAGAACGTCAAGGTCTGAGTGTGCAAAAGGCAAAACTTCGATTCGGAAATGCACTTCGCAGACTTGCGGACCGCTTGAGGTACCGCAAGTAAAGGGACAACGGCGGGTCACCGGTCTGCAATTTGATTTCGACGGTAAACAGGGTGCTTCCGTGGGAAACGACTTCAACGAGAGCAGGCAAATTCTGAGAGACCAGGACGAATTCGATAAAGAAGAAAAGGGCCTCTTGGATCTGCTAGGGAGTGGCCTGTCGCGAGACTTTCCGAACCCGCAGCGCGTGGGGTGCCCGGGCTCTGCAGTTCTCAGCGGTATCGCTTCCCGCAAACTGCGACTCGCCGATGCCGAGCCATGGCTGGAGCATCTCAGTTCCTGCAGCCCGTGCTTTCAGGAATTCAGCGACTTCCGCAAGGTGGCGGCCGGCCAACGGCGACGAAAGTACGCCTTCCTCAGCGCTGCTGCCGTCCTCATTATTGC
>Ga0181526_10000314_pt1 | contig 52968 bp, 39 predicted proteins | sample PEATcosm2014_Bin_35_FD_119750 | JGI IMG/M metagenome (GOLD analysis project Ga0181526, IMG submission 119750) | Peatland microbial communities from MTU Mesocosm Facility, Houghton, MI, USA - PEATcosm2014_Bin06_30_metaG | ecosystem: Environmental > Terrestrial > Soil > Wetlands > Peat | place... | reverse complement strand
GGCGCAACCGAGAGCTTTCGTTCCGACGAGTGGCAGCTTGAGCAAATCAGCATTGGTGGCGACATTCGCATCAACAACGTGCGTGGACGCATTCTTACGATGGACGGCCTGTTCGCCACGACCACCCCGCGCAACGATGGTAGCCCCAACCGTGGCCAGTGGGATCTGGCCGGTGCATACAAGTACATCTCGGAGGGTTGGGGCGGGTATCACTGGGATGTTGCCCATGGTCTGAACGTGGACGCCGGCATCTTCGTCTCCTACATCGGCCTCTTCAGCTACTACAACTTCGATAACTGGACCTACCAGCCGTCGTTCGTTTCGTCGAACACGCCGTGGTTCTTCAATGGCCTCCGTATCCAGTATTTTCCAACCAAGAAGCTGAAGATCGAGCCATGGATCATCAACGGCTGGCAGTCGTATGCGCGTTACAACGGCAAACCAGGACTCGGTGGGCAGATTTTGTGGCGCCCCAAGCCGTACCTGGACTTCGTCTTCAATAACTATGGTCTCGGCGAAGACGACGCCGGCTTCCCCGGCCGCTCGCGCATCCACGCCGACTATAGCGCCCAGGTCAAGTACTACGACAAGCCGACAAGATTCATGGACAAAGCGGCATTTACCGTCACAGGCGACGCCGGATGCGAGTACGGCGGCGGACCAGCCTCATTCGGCACTTCGAATGGTGCGATAGACCCGCATGGCTATTCCCCGGAGATGGGAACAACCGACACCTACAACGGCGGCGTCAACTGCCATAACTCGAAAAACGGCAGACCAAAGCAGGCCTTCCTGGGCTATATGATCTATGACCGCTACTGGTTCAAAAAGGACCTATACGCGATCACTCTAGGCGGTGGAGTCATGAATAATCCCGGCCGTTACCTGACGCTTCTGCCGCCGATCAACGGCGCCACGGCCATCTCCGGCACTCCGTACTTTACCGAGAACGCAGGCGATCGCTCGCAGATGCATGACGGAACCATCACTTTGGACTACATGCCGAGCCAGTTCATCACGTTCACCATTGAAGAAGGCTATCGCTACTCCGACGTGCCTTACTGGACTGGCCGGGGCGGCATCACGCCTCCGGGCGGCAACAACGGAGCACCAGCGCAGTACGCATGCATAGGCGGCAACCCTTCGGGGCAATTCTACGGAACGCCGTTGCCGACGATCAACCAGGCTTGCGGGGGCACGAGCAACCCTGGCGATACCAGCGCTATCTGGTGGCCTGACCTGCGCACCAACCAGACCAACACAACAATCGCGATAAAGGTCAGGTTCTAGGCGTTCAGTCTAATAAGACCGCAAGGGGGGGCAAGTGGGTCGAGTTGAAGGCGCGTTCACTATGTTTTATTGTGGGATCCTTCATGCGACCCTGACACCGAATAGAGAATACTTGGAGTATCGCGACTGACACATGTTAACAGCAGCACCGGGGTTACTCGTAACTCCGGTGCCGCAGAAAGACGCAGAATAGCCACGCATAAAGCCCATTCATGCGTTAGCCATCCAAGGCTAAACGGTCGGGGTGCGCTTGAATCTCGGTAGCTATCGACGGGGGCGAGAAATCGTATGAACATCAAGAGATCCGGTTTTTGCTTTGCACTGATCGGTTTGGCCGCATCTTTGGCCATCAGCGGCTGCAAGAGCGATAAGGTGAAGGCAGATGAAGAGGCCCCCCCGCCGGCCAAGGTGGTTTCCGGAGTGGACGTCTCCTTCTTCGCGGTCGATCATCCGGAGTTGTATCCGATCGTAACAGCGACCGAATATCAGGCCCCTTCGCAATTGTTCGTGACCGGCACGGTAATTCCTGACATCGCGCGAAATGTTCCGGTGATTTCGCTTGCCTCCGGCCGCATTGTGGACATCCGCGCTCGTCTCGGCGACACAGTTAAGAAGGGCCAGCTTTTGCTGCGTGTTCGCAGCGACGACATTTCGGGAGGCTTCGACGCCTACCGCAAGGCCATCTCAGATGAGCTCTTAGCGCGCAAGCAATTGGATCGAGCGAAGGTGCTGTACGAGCACGGAGCCATAGCACAGGGAGACCTTGAAGTCGCGCAAGACACCGAGGACGACGCCAAGACCACCCTCGATACTGCCACTGAGCATCTTCACCTGCTCGGCAGCGACCCCGACAACCCAAAGGGAATTGTCGATATTTTCGCTCCGGTATCCGGCGTGATCACCGATCAGGAAGTGACGAACGCGGCGTTTGTGCAGGCCTATTCTACGCCCAACCCATTCACTATTTCGGACTTATCCAGCGTTTGGATTGTCTGTGACGTCTACGAAACCGACATGGCCAATGTGCATCTTGGGGAACCCACCGAGATCAAGCTGAACGCCTATCCGGACAAGGTTCTCAAGGGCACGATCAGCAACATCGGCTCGATTCTCGATCCAAATATCCGCACCGCGAAGGTCCGTATTGAGGTGGCCAATCCGGGCCAGATGATGCGGCCGGGCATGTTCGCCACGGCCACTCTGTATGGCAAGGAGAAGCGGAGCTACACGGCTGTCCCGGCGTCCGCGATCGTGCATCTGCACGACCGCGATTGGGTCTACGTCCCTGTGCAAGAGAAGTTCAAGCGGATTCAGGTCGTCAGTGGCGAACAGTTGCCGAACAATATGCAGGAGATTCTATCCGGGCTGCAGCCGGGCCAGCGGGTCGTGACAAACGCGATCAATCTCCAAAATGCAATCGACAATGAATGACGCTCAACTCCGGGACCCGAGGATGAAAGCATGATTCGCAAGCTCGTAGATTTTGCTCTGAATAATCGATATGTGGTGCTGGCGATCGGGGTGCTATTGCTCGCCTGGGGAGCGGTGTCGTTTCACGTCATGCCGGTCGAGGTCTATCCGGACATCGCCGACAATTACGTGCAGATTATCAGCCAATGGTCCGGGCGTTCCGCCGAGGAAATGGAACAGCAAGTATCGGTTCCCGTCGAGATTCAGATGTTTGGGATTCCGCATCTCACGACGGTGCGCTCGGAATCGATTTTTGGTCTTTCCCTGGTTACGTTGATCTTCGACGACCAATCGGTCAACGAATGGAACCGCCAGAAAGTGCTCGAAAGGCTCACGCAGGTCAGCGTTCCAGCGGGAGTGCTGCCTCAAATCGGGACGGACTGGAGCCAGACCGGCCAGATTTATTGGTACACGATCCGGAGCAACAATCCCGCGTATGACCTGATGAATTTGAGGAGCATCGAAGACTGGACGCTGTACAAGGAATTCAGGAAAGTTCCGAACGTCGTGGATGTGAGCGACTTCGGCGGCACCGCGCGCGAATATCAGGTGCGCGTCGACCCGAATAAGCTCATCTCCTACGGCTTGAGCATCAGCCAGGTGGAGAACCAGCTGGCCATCAACAACGTGAACGCCGGCGGCAGCTTCGTCGAGGAGGGCTTGCAGCAACTCAACGTCCGCGCACTCGGGCTTTACCGCAATGTGCAGGATATCGAGAATACCGTGCTGACGACTTCGAATGGGGCTCCAGTTCGCGTAAAGGACATCGCGATCGTCGACTGGGGCCCCAGAATTCGGCTGGGGCACATGGCCAGAGCCGATCATCGTCCGGACGGCGTCATTGTCGATGAGCCCGACGTCATCCAGGGCGGCGTGCTGATGCGCAAGGGGGCCGAAGAAGGCCCGACGCTCGAAGGGATTCACAAAAAGGTGGACGAGCTCAACAATCACATCCTGCCCGAGGGTGTGAAGGTCGTTCCCATGCTGGACCGCAGCGATCTGCTTCATTACACGCTGCACACGGTGCTGCACAACCTCGGCGAGGGCATGATCCTGGTTACGATCATCCTCTTTTTGTTTCTCGGTAACGCTCGCGGAGCCTTCATCGTTGCGCTCACCATTCCATTTTCCTTGCTATTCGCATCCATCTTTCTCAACCTGAGCCATATCCCCGCAAACCTGATCTCACTTGGCGCACTCGACTTCGGAATGGTTGTGGATGGCGCCGTCGTCATGATGGAGAACATCATGAGGCACTTGAGCCATGCCAGAAACGGCTCAGCGGAAGCGGGCCGCATCACGATGAGCCTGAAGACGCCGGTAGAGATGATCCGTGATGCCGCACACGAGGTCCAACGGCCGGTTTTCTACGCCATCGCCATCATCATCACCGCCTACATGCCGATCTTCACGCTCCAGCGAGTCGAAGGCCGCTTGTTCCGGCCCATGGCCTTCACCGTTGCCTTCGCACTGCTCGGCGCCATAGTATTCTCTATTTTCATTGTGCCTGTGCTTGCCGCCCTGCTATTCCCGCATGGCGTCAAGGAATGGCGCAACCCGGCGATGGAGTTCCTGAAGGACTGCTACCGGCACGGGGTTAAGTGGGCTATTGAGAATCGATGGATCACCGTTGGCGTTGGCCTGGCTTCGTTGGCGGTCGCTCTTCTTCTGACGTTCAGCGGCGTCATTGGCTCAGAGTTTCTGCCCCATTTGGACGAGGGCGCAATCTGGGCGCGCGGCGAGATGGCGAACAGCGTAGGCGAGACGGAAGGCACGCGCTTTGCCCAGCATTCCCGCTATATCCTCGCCTCGTTCCCCGAGGTAATCAAGGTCGTCTCGCAATCCGGAGCGCCCGACGATGGAACCGACACGGGAGGATTCGGCAACACGGAATACTTCGTCGACTTGAAGCCCAAGGACCAATGGCGGCCCGTCTTTCATCAGAAAAAGGAGGAGCTGATCGCCGCGATGGATCGCGAACTGGAGAAATATCCAGGGGCTTTCTGGAATTTCTCCCAGCCCATTGAGGACAACGTGGATGAAACGATGACCGGCACAAAAGGCGGATTGTGCGCCAAGCTTTACGGTCCGGAGTTGGACGTTCTCGAGGAAAAAGGCGAAGAGATCAAGGATGTCATGGGCAAAATTGGCGGGGTCACGGATTTGGGAATTCAACGCGATACTGGCCAGCCGAATATCGATCTCACCGTCGACCGCCTGGCGGCTGCGCGCTTCGGCATCAATGTTGCCGATATTCAAGATGCCATCCAGACCGCCGTCGGCGGTAATCCGGTCAGCCAGGTCCTGCAAGGCGAGGCAGTCTACAACGTGGTCGTGCGGTATCAGAAACCGTATCGCGATACAAAGGAGGCTATCCAGAATATTCGGCTGCTCTCTCCTTCGGGCCAGCGCGTTCCGCTGTCTCAGTTGACCAAAGTCCAGATTCGCGATGACGCCTACGATATTTACCGAGAAGACGGTTCCCGTTATGTGGCCATCCGCTTTGAGGTTCGCGGACGCGATCTGGGCACCACGGTCAAGGAATCCATCGACCAGATCGCCAAGAATGTGGAGTTACCGCGCGGCTATCACCTTGAATGGTCGGGAGAATACGACAGCGAAACGCGAGCCGAAAAAAGGCTGCTTCTCATCGTGCCCCTGACGATCTTTTTGATCTTCATCATTCTCTACACCATGTTTCGTTCCTTCAAGTGGGCGCTGCTGATTCTCCTCAACGTGGCCATGGCTCGCGTTGGAGGCTTGCTCGCTCTGCTTGTAACTGGCACGTTCTTCAGTGTCTCGTCGGGAGTGGGATTCCTGGCGCTCTTTGGAGTTTCGGTTCAAACGGGTGTCATCATGCTTGAATATATCAATCAGCTTCGAGCCCGAGGTTACACTCCGGAAGGAGCTGCGATCGAGGGCGCTGTATTGCGGCTTCGCCCCATCATGATGACGATGCTGGTGGCTACTCTGGGACTGCTTCCCGCCGCGATGTCGCACGCTATCGGCTCCGACTCGCAGCGCCCGTTTGCCATCGTCATTGTGGGAGGATTGATGTCCGACCTCCTGCTGAGCATCTTCCTTTTGCCGACACTCTATGTCTGGATCGCAAGAGAGGGTGACAAGCTCCCGAAACCGGAGGTGGCCCTTGAAGCCTAAGCTGATAAGTGTTTCTATGCGAGTCATCGGCGTTTGTATCTTGGGCATTGCTTTACGTCCTGGTTTCGCGAGCGCACAACAGGCGCTTACTTGGGATCAAGTCAAGGCAAAGTTCGAAGCAGTTAATCCAGTGCTGAAAGCGGATGCTGCCAACGTTGAGGAGATGAAGGCCGAGGAGATCACAGCTTTTCTCCGCCCCAATCCTCAATTCACTTTATCGGCAGATGGCACGCAGATTGCGCCGCACAATGGGGTCTGGACTCCCCTTAAGGGCACAACCGAACAGCCCAACTTCAGTTACCTCCACGAGCGCGAGCACAAGCGTGAACTGCGGCTCCAAAGCGCCAAGGAAGGCACGGAGATCACTCAGTCGCAGCACGTTGACCTGGAACGCAACCTAGTCTTCGGGCTGCGCTCGGCCTTTGTGCAAACCCTCCAGGCCAAGGCGGTGATGACGCTGGCCAAGGCCGACCTGGAGTACTACGACAAGATTATCGACATAAGCCGTGCGCGCTTCAATGCCGGCGATCTTGCCAAGATCGACCTGGCCCGCATCGAGCTTCAGCGCGTGCAATACGAGTCAGAGATCGAGACCGCGATCGTCAACCTGCGCCAGCAGAAGATTCAGCTTCTGCTGCTGCTCGACGACCGCACACCGGTGGACCAATTCGATGTGACCGGACCTTTCGATCTGGGTCCGGAACTCCAGCCGCTTAACGATTACCATCAAATCGCGCTGGACAACAGGCCGGATCTGCGGGCCGCGATCCAGACGATTCAGCAGTCGCAAACCAATCACAAGCTTGCCATCTCCAATGGTTCCACCGATCCCACCTTCGGAGCGTGGTACACCTACAATGCCTCGACCAATAACCCGAACGGCAACCAGACTCTCGGCCTCAGCGTCAGCATCCCACTACGGATATTCGACAAGAACCAGGGCGAGAAGAAGCGCACGCTGATCGACATCGACAGAAGCCAGCAAGCTGCCGAGGCAGCAAAGGCGCAGGTCTTCAGCGACGTGGACGATGCCTACGAATTGGTGCGCAGCAATATTGCTTTGATCAAGCCGTACAAAGCGCAGTATCTCGATCAGTCAGTTTATGTGCGCGACACAGTTACGTTTTCCTATGAGCACGGAGGCGCATCGCTGATGGACTTTCTCAATGCGCAGAGCGACTATCGCGTCGTTCAACTCGCCTATCTGCAGTTGATCGGCGCGTACATGACGGCAGCCGGCCAATTAAATCTTGCTGTAGCGAAAGATGCGATTCAATGAATGACATGTCTGCTGCGATGAGCTTCAGGCGCGCCGAAGATTCGGCAAACTGTATGGAGAGGTTGAATCCATGAAGAGACATGAAGCTCGAGCTCGCATCGAGGAATCTGGCATTCTTCCTTCCGTGCGAGTCACATCGCGAGACTTGGCGCGATTTGCGGCAGAGACAGTCTATTCGGCAGGAATTCCAGTTGTTGAGATCACGCTAACCACGCCGGGCGCGCTCGATGTGATTGACGATCTGGCGAGGCGATATCCAGATATGGCGGTGGGCGCGGGCACCGTACTCGATGAGGAAATGGCGCGGTCGTGCGTCGAAGCCGGCGCAAGATTCTTGACCAGCCCAGGATTTGTTCCAGAAGTGGCGGCCTTTGCAAACAGGGTCGATGTCGTGGTGCTGCCGGGAGCCTTGACACCGACAGAGATTATCGCGGCCTGGAAGGCAGGTGCGGATCTCGTCAAGATCTTTCCAACGGGTCATATCGGCGGCGTTCAATATGTGCGCGCCCTCAAGGTTCCATTGCCACAGATTCCGCTCATTGCCACCGGGGGCGTGAATCAGTTGACGGCATTCGACTTTATTCAGGCCGGGGCAAGCGCGATCGGCCTGGGCGGAGAACTGTTTCCCAAGGAGGCCTTGCACTTTCGTCAGGAAGATCGCATCCGCGAATTGGCGAACAGATTTCGAGGCTTGGTAAAAGACGCGCGTGCGCTACGAGAGACTTACTACTAACGGAGTAGTCCGACCGACCAAATCGCAGGATTGGATTTCGCGGCGACTTTCCATCTCTCAAGAATATGACTGCAAAAGTCGAAAACGAAGAGCGATGTGGCGGACTTTGAGAATATCGAGACATCTTCGCGAGCCAAAGACGGATGCTTCAGTCGAAGATGGTCCGTTGACTGCCCTTCATCGGACTAAATAGACGGTTGGCAGCGGCGATTCGACGATCAATTCAGCTCTGTTGCCGGTCTAAAAAGTTTTACTCCATTCCAATGATTCTCTTCATGCGGCCATCACGTTTTCTCTTCGATACTAAGCATGGAGGTATACATCACATGAAACGGAGCCTATTCGCAGCAAGTCTTTTGTCACTCGCTATGTCGAGCGCTGGAATCGCACAGAGCACCGTCTCTTCCTCAGAGACTGGCGCTCAGTACACCCAGGCGCAATTGAAGCAGTTGGCGCTTACCGCGCATGCACCAGAACAATACAAGGCTCTCGCGAGCTACTACGGAGGGCAACGCGAGAACTACCTGCAGCAGGCGGCAAAAGCGAGGAAGGAGTGGGTGCAGTTGAGCCAGAACTCGCCTAGCGCGGCTGCCAAGTACCCAAGGCCCGCAGACTCGGCGCGGAATTATTACGAGTTCTATATGCACAAAGCCTCCGAGGCCGGTACACTCGAAGCGAAGTACACTCACATGGCGTCTCCGGATGCGATGGCGAACGCGCAATAACACTCGGCAGATCTTCAATTTGGCAGAGAAAACATCTTTGGCGGCGAAGGGCAGGGAGACGGGCTGACTAACCCCGCCCCCTGCCCTTTGATTCCATATTATTCAAATCTATTCCTTATGTATTCTTGATGTGCTTCCCACTAACCTTTAACCAGTTCACCGGGAATCCGGCTAGAGCGAGATAAGAGTCAAATGGACAGACAACTTGTCTTGAGATGGGCGCGGCTGCCGCGAAGACTTCAGGTTCTGGCACAGTGCGCTGCTACAAGCACCGTTCTGGCCCTGCTGACCTACTTTGCGTTTGTTTTTCATGTCAACCTGCTGACAGTCAGTCTTCTCTATCTGTTAATTGTGGTAGGAGCAGCGGCGCAATTCGGCTTCTTGTCGGCGTCGTTTACTTCGGTTGCCGCGGTGCTCTTGTTGGACTATTTCTTTGAGCCCCCATTATTCAGTTTAGAAGTCGAGAATTCGGGGATATTTGTAGCGCTTGTCACATTTGAGGCGACGGCGCTCGCGATCAGCAGATTGCACGGGCGCGAACAAAGGGTTGCGAGAGAGTCGGCCACTCATCAGGAGGGGATGGAGCGGTTATATGAGTTGAGCCGCAGCTCGCTTCTGCTGGATCTGCGCCAGCCGCCGGGACCGCAGCTTGCTGTCTTGATTCACAGAATATTTGACGTTCGCGCAGTGGCCGTATTTGACACCAATCTGAGCCGCCAGGACAGAATGGGCGATTGGGAAGCGGGCGAGGAGGATCTGGCTAAAGAGTGTTTCCTGCGAGATGCTCCCCAGGATGACTCGAGTACTCAGACCTGGCAGCGCGTCCTGCGAGCCGGGCTTGGTCCTGTCGGCGCACTCGTGGTGCGAGGCAAGCTCAGTCCCTTGGTAGTCGATGCGCTTGCGTCGCTGTCCGCAATCGCGATCGACCGGTATCAAGGGTTTGAAAAGGAAGAGAGGGCCGAGACTTCAAAGAAGAGTGAGCAATTGCGGGCGGCGGTAATGGATGCCCTTGCTCATGAATTCAAGACGCCACTGACGGCAGTTCAGACTGCCAGTTCTGGCTTGCTCGAACTGGGAGGATTAACGGAGCCCCAGCGCAATCTGGTGACACTGATCGACGGTGAAGTAGTTCGAATGAATAAGTTATGCACCCAGCTTCTGAAAGCCGCAAAGCTCGAAGCGAGGCAGGTTGGTCTTGAGACAGCCGACGTCAATGTGCTGGAGTTGGTTTCGGAGGTATTGGCCACCCATCCAGCGGAGCCGACCAGGAATAGTATTGAGGTTGCAGTGGAGGATCCGACGTTGACCGTGCGCGCGGACCGCGGGCTCCTGGCGATGATCCTGGCGCAGTACGTCGACAATGCTCGGAAATACTCGACGGCCGGGACGCCGATTGAAATTGCCGCACGAGCAAGTCATAGCGAGATTCTCATTTCGGTACATAACTTCGGATCGACGATTCGGATCGAGGACCGGGAACGGATATTTGAGCGTTTCTATCGGTCTCCTGAGTTGAAAGATGCCGTCCCGGGCACAGGCATTGGACTCTCTGTAGTAAGAAAAGCTGCCGAGGCTCATCATGGACACGTGTGGGTCATCAGCGACGACAGGGACGGAACGACATTCTCCCTATCCCTTCCTATGGACGCAAGGAGGACTTAGTGAATACGGAGCAGTCCAGTACAAGCCAGGGCACGATTCTCGTGGTGGACGACGACAGTGCCACGCGGCGGGCATTACGTGTGACTCTGACTGGCATGGGCTTTACGGTCGTGGAAGCGGCTCGCGGCGAAGAGGCGCTCTCGCTGGCGCGCGTGACCTGGTTTGATGCCGTGCTGATGGACGTGGATATGCCGGGGATGGGCGGAGTGGAAGCGTGCCGGTGCATCCGGCGCGCAGTTGCGCGCTTGCCGATCCTTATGTTGACCGTAATGGACAGCGAGGACGACAAGGTTCTGGCGCTCGATGCCGGGGCCGACGACTACATCACGAAGCCGTTTCAAGTGCGGGAGTTGACGGCGCGATTGCGCTCGGCGGTGCGCAGAAGAAATGCTCAGGATACCTACCGGGATGTACCAATCCGCCATGGCCAGCTTGAATTGGACCCTGTGAAATACCGCGTGATGAAGAGCGGACGCTCGATTCACCTGACGCCCAAGGAATTCGAGATGCTTCACTATCTGATGATGCACGCTGGCGAGCCGATTCCCCATGCCCGTCTGCTCAAATCCGTATGGGGACCGGAGTATGGAAATGAACTCGAATACCTCCGAACGTTTGTTCGTCAATTGCGCAAGAAGATAGAGGACGATCCGCGCAATCCACAGTATTTGTTGACGGATGCGTATGTTGGCTATCGATTCAATGAGCAGGCTTCAGAGACCTAATGTGACGGGAGATCCACAGGCTCTGCCGGGAGGCCCTAGCAGTTTGGCACTTGCCGGAGTCCATCCAAGTAACTCCGAGAGGTGAGCCGCCAAGTACGCCTCAAGGAGATTCCAGGATGGACGAGTATGCGCGTGCCGGCGCTTAGTCAACTCGGCCCACAACGAATTAGAACCGTCTTCATCTTCAGCGGGCGACGGCCTGTCTTCGTCGCTGCTCACTTGCCTTGATGGTTTCGTTCATGTCCCCGGCTGGCCGAATCTCAAAAATGTTGCCAAACGTCAAAGCCGGATGCTGGCCAATGAGCTGTACAGCATGATTCATGTCCCTCGCCTCAAGGACGAGAATGCCACCGAGTTGTTCTTTGGTTTCGGCATAGGGGCCGTCGGTCGTTGCCACCTTGCCGTTCTTGCAAAGCAGGGTCAGTGCGGTCTCCGGACCCTGGAGCGCTTCGCCACCACCCCAGTGCCCGTTGGCGCGAAGATGGTCGTCGTATTCAAAGCACGTGTCGAAGAAGGCGTTCCGCTCGCTCTCCGTCATGCCATCGACTTTGCCTTTGTCGTAGTAGCCCAAACAGACATATTTCATTGTTTTTCTCCTCTCCCTTCCGGTTGGAAGCCAGCAACACGGGGTTGCTTGTTGGACCGCCTGAATGCACGCCCTCTAATTGACAGCGCTCTGAAGCGCCGTTAGCCTGATAGTGAGCCCGACCATGGCGCGTCCGGATTCGATGCGCGAGACGGCTTCGATGGTGCGATGCAGGGCTTGATGTGGGGCATGATGTAGGTCGCTAGCGGCAACTGCTACCGATCACAACAGCCGCAATCCTCGGATGTAGGTGAAGTTATTTGTTGGCGGTCTGATTTGGCAACTCAGCCCGTTTCTCTACTTTGTGCAGGATCTGCTCTTCGGACAGGACAGGTGCGAAGTCTTCCATCTCAAAGACCTGGCGGATTTCGACTTCGGAGTCGCCGGCGGGGTTGCAGTTGGGAGCGCGCTTGACCCACTCGATGGCCTCTTCGAGGGACTTGACCTGCAAGATTGAGAAGCCGGCGATGAGCTCCTTGGCCTCGGTGAATGGGCCGTCGATGACGGTACGAGAGTTGCCGGAGAATCTGACGCGCGCGCCTTTGGAGCTCGGATGGAGACCATCGAGGGCGAGCAGGACGCCTGCCTTCGAGATCTCTTCATTGTACTTGCCCATCTCGAGCAGGAGCTCGGGATCGGGGAGGGCGCCTTCTTTCTCTGCCTCTGGGGTCGATTTGACGATGACCATGAATCGCATGGGGAAATCTCCTTTGGGTTGAGTGATGCTTGGGTGGCTTGTTTTCGATGACTCGTCTCCTGTTCACTGGAGGAACCGTAGCTCATCGTTCTTTTGTCCTATAGTCGTTGTGGAGACGGAAAATCGACAGCTACCCCGTTCTTTATTTCAACTGCCGGATTCGGTAGGCGGCCCACTCTTCGCGATAAAGCTCATTCCGATGAGCGGGTGCTTGGGTGGAATGTGGGGACAGACGGGACGTACCCCGCTTTTCCCTAGCAATACACCACCGAACTTTGTTAGCTCAGCTTCCGAATCCGCTCCTGCAGGAATTGCCGCTCTGGCTCCTGTTGGGTCAGCGCCAGAGCCTTTTCATAGGAGGACCGGGCCTCGGCGGTCCTACCCAGCCTGCGGCACATATCCGCACGGGCTGAATGCGCTAAGTAGTAATTTGCCAATTCGCCGTCTTTCAACACCGCGTCGATCTGCGTCAGACCGGCCTCCGGACCATCACGCAGGCCAATGGCCACGGCGCGATTAAGATGGACGATTGGCGAAGGCTGAATTCGCACCAATTGATCGTAAATCGAAACAATCTGCCGCCAGTCGGTCGCAGCCACCGATTCCGCCTCCGCATGAACGGCCGCGATCGCAGCCTGCAGTGTGTACGGGCCAAAGCGGCGGGAGCTGAGGGCTTTCTTGAGCAATGCCAGGCCTTCCTCGATGTGCGAGCGGTTCCAGAGCGAGCGGTCTTGATTCTCCAGCAAAATCAGTTCTCCGGCCGGAGAGGTTCTGGCGGCGCGACGGGATTCCTGCAGCAACATCAGGGCAAGCAGCCCAATTACCTCCGGCTCTGGCTGGAGCTCGGCCAGCAACCGGCCCAATCGAATCGCCTCGCCGGTTAGCTCGGCCCGCGTTACCTCCGCTCCCGCCGCAGCCGAATAACCCTCGTTAAAGACGAGATAGATGACCTGAAGCACCGCGCCCAATCGCACAGGCAACTCCAGCGGCGTCGGCACCTCGTACGGAATCGCTGTCTCTCGAATCTTTGTCTTGGCGCGCACGATGCGTTGGGCGAGCGTCGCCGGCGTAACTAGAAATGCCCTGGCAATCTCCTCCGTTGTCAGGCCGCAGACTTCGCGCAGTGTGAGCGCAACCTGCCCTTCCGGAGTCAGAGCAGGATGGCAGCAGGTGAAGATCAGACGGAGGCGATCGTCCTCGATCTCCTCATTATCGAGGGGAGCGACGTTGACGCGCGATTCCATGTGGGCAACAAGATCTTTCTGTGCACCATCGAAGCGCGCGCGCCGGCGCATCGCGTCGATGGCCTTGAAGCGGGCCGTTGAAATCAGCCACGGACGCGGTTTCTCCGGAATGCCCGTCTTCGGCCAGGACTCCAGGGCAGCAGCGAACGCCTCGTGCATCGACTCTTCGGCGAGGTCTAAGTCTCCAAGCAGGCGCACGAGCGTCGCCAGAACCCGGCCCGATTCCGACCGGTAAAGAGTCTCAATGATCCTGCTGAGTTGTTCGGGTTTGGGCGGCGGCTGCGACATCGGCATCTAGGCCAAACTAGCAAACGGGGGCGGTTCGACACAACCGCGATCGGGATTCCCCTATTCCCAACTCAGTGACTCGCCAGCAGGGCTGCATGTTCCTGGTTTTCGGACTCGCGAAGACGTAGTCGTCTGCCAAAGGGCAGGGATTCTGATGCCGCAAGTTCAGAGAATCCTCCGCCATGTAGTCGTCTATAGGAGAGGCTTGGCAGAGGCTTCTGTCTTGCTGTGGCCCGCAATGCCGGTTCCAAATTTGCGGATTGTGGCCTTGTCGGGGCCTCACGATTGCGCAAGGTTACTCTTCTCGAATCAAATGCAGTCTGCGGGTTGGCTTTGGCAGAAACTGGGACCAGTTCGCAAGGCAAGCCGTGCTGGATTACCGAGTGGGGATTCGCCAGTTTTGACAAATCCGGTCCTGTGACAGAAAACAGCCAAGTTTCATTGATAAAGGAAATCAGAAACCACTTCCGCCCCTATGCACAAGATGGACGATTGCAGGACCTTATTCACTACGGGTTGATTGACGAACCTGAGGGCTTTGGGATCTTCCGTTGCGGCTTTTTCACAGAGAGCGGGTGCCTTGCACTTGCCCTCATCTGAACGGATGCTTGATCTGTTCCATGTCTCAGTATTGAGATGTTTAGCACGCGGTATCTCAGGTCCTGCGACTTACGCGACTTTCCGCTCTCACTCAAGATGACTGAGCTGTTTTGTGATGACGAGCCATAACCCGGAGCAGCATAAGCCTTGGACATTCACGCCGCAGCGGCCTTTGAAGAAGGCTTACGAGCAATCTCCAACCGCAGTGCAGAGGTGGGTCAACGGGGTGTATCCGAAGATTGGCGTCGCGTAGCAATGCCTCAGGGCCGGATCAATAGAAATGGACGGACTTTTGTCATTTTGGTTCAGACCCCACTCAATAAGCGCCTTCAGTTCAGGTCTGGTGTCCAGGGTTTCGCCAGAGACTCCAGAGTCCGAATAATACTAGCTCCGGGTTGAAAATCCACCCATTCGCCTCCTCACATGCTCTGATTCCACTGATTTGATTTTCGATAGAGTTCTCAGTTTGGGAATTCGGGACAGAGAAGCGCACGCAGGCACTAACCGCGAAACGCTTTGCCTGCTCCTGGTTATTGTCGGGGAGTGTTGCGTAACACTCTCCCTGCGGCCACCGTTCCGGATAGCGATCCTACACTGTTGAAATCATGTACCAGCTCTCTGGTGCTGGAGGAAAGGAGAGAGTCCCATATGAGTTGATCCAGGGGAACCAAAGAACCGATGACTCAAATGTCGCCAGTGTGAAAGCACTGGCGCGCTTGCAGAGAGAATCCTCGGTAACCTGTTGATTATCATAAACTTCGTGCAAATTCAATCTCAGGCCCTTGCGTCTGCTTCATCCGGACGGTTTACCATGGTGATCCTGAAGTGATTTGCGTCTCGATATCGATGCGAGCAGATCAACTGGAGCGTCCCCTGTGCCTAGTCCATTCAGATTGTCTTCTTTGTCTATCTGCCTTCTCGGCACATTTGCGATTTGCAACCTGACATCAGCACAAAGCTCCACAACGCCGCCTCCGGTGACATTCACAGCAGACCAGGATCACCAGAACATGATGGACCAGTTGGGAATCAAGGCGCTGCGGCCCGGACCGAACGGGGATGAGAAGGCGCCGAATCACGCCAACTACGATGAATCGCTGGCCAATCCCTATCCCAACGTCCCCGACCCGCTCACGATGAACGATGGCCAAAAGGTGACCTCTGCGAAGATGTGGTTGGATCAGCGCCGGCCGGAGCTGGTGGAGATGCTCTCGAAGACTGTGTATGGCCGCGTTCCCACTGATCTTCCAAAGGTTACCTGGACCGTGACTGCCGTCGATCATGAGATGATCGGCTTCACGCCGGTCGTCGCCAAGGATCTCATCGGCACCGTGGACAACTCGTCCTATCCGGCGATCAACGTTCGAATCCACATGACGATGGTGACGCCCGCGAACGCAAAGGGGCCTGTTCCGGTGCTGATGATGTTTGGACGGGCAGGCTTTCCGGCGCCGAACGAACCCTCCGCCGAAGAGTTCGAGCGCATCAATTCGGCATGGAAGGTACAACTGGCGCAGCAGGATCCATCGCTCAAGGATGTCTTTGCGCAGCATCCGGCCTGGCAGCCGGTCAAGGCCACTCCGTTTCAGTTTCCGCAGATGAATGAAGACGGCGATCCGCCCAACTCATGGCAACTGGTTGCGGCAGGGTGGGGATTTGCGCTGCTTGACCCGGCCAGCGTGCAGGCCGATAACGGCGAGGGGCTGACTCGCGGCATCATCGGTCTGGTGAACAAAGGGCAGCCGCGCACCCCTGAGGATTGGGGCGCGCTGCGCGCCTGGGCCTGGGGCGCGGGAAGGGGATTGGACTATCTGGAGACCGACCCGGCGGTGGATGCAAAACAAGTTGGGATCGAAGGCGTCTCGCGGTACGGAAAGGCAGCGCTGGTCACCATGGCCTTCGACGAGCGCTTCGCTATGGTGCTGGTCGGGTCGTCGGGCAAGGGAGGAGCCACGCTGCTGCGCCGCAATTTTGGCGAGGCCGTCGAGAGCCTGACGGGGGGCGAGTACTATTGGATGGCCGGCAACTTCATAAAATACGGCGCCTCCGAGGCGACCTTTGGAAGCAAGACTCCGCGCGATCTCCCAGTCGATTCAAATGAACTGATCGCTCTCTGCGCTCCGCGGCTGACCTTTATCAGCTACGGGATTCCCGCCAAAGGGGACGCGAAATGGCTCGACCAGCAGGGCAGCTTTATGGCGACTGTGGATGCAAGCCGGGTTTTTACGCTGCTGGGCGCCAAAGGTCTCGATGTTGCGGGCGACTACCGCACGGCAACAATGCCTCCGGTGAACGAGGGCCATCTCGACGGCCAGCTTGCCTGGCGCCAGCACGACGGCGGGCATACAGACGCGCCGAATATGAAGTGGTTCATTCAGTGGGCCGACAAATTCATTGGCCGCACTCCGGCGCAGCGGTAATTGGGTGGGCCGTTTCGCACTTCCACCGAAAACGATCCCCAGACCTAGCGGCAGAGCGCATCCAGGTCGATGGCCGGAACTGGCGCGGGAGGTACAGGCAGCCCGCGTGTCCAGGTTGCCTCTTCCAATGTGCTGGGCACGGGCGAGAGTAAGAGATCCAAGTCGTTCTTATAGAATGGGTCGCTTTCCGCCTGCGCCAGTGTTACGAAGCTGAAGCCCCTGTCACGGTAAAGTTTCAGCAGACGCGGCAGCATTCGTGCATCGAAAGCGCCAACATGCATCAGCAGGACATAAGGAACGTCATGGCCATAGAGCGTCTTGGCCATCGCGCGGATTCGGTCGGCCGCTGCGCCGGCCGCGTCAAGATAACTCGCCTCCAGCTTTGTGATAGAAGCGCTATCGTTCTCGGTCACGCACCGGGCGTATGGCTCGTTGTACGCATAATCTGCGAAGTTCATGGTTACCGCGGCGATTTTGTAGCCGTGCTGGGCGAGGAACTTGCGTTCAGCCAAGCGCTTTTCTTGGGTTTCTCCCTCAGCGAGGTATGGAAATCTGATCCAATGCCAATCGTCATTCCCCATATATTTCTGGAGCAGGGGCTCATTCTTCAATAGGTCAGCCTGCCAATCCTCCAGCGAACTCTGGTTGAGGTTAGGATGCGACCAGGTATGATTCCCGAGCGGCAACCCCGCATCCCGCCAGATCTGAAGCACCGGCGTGGAGAGCGGCTCTCGCTCCGTTTGCACGCCGTTCACAAAGCCATAAACGGGCAGCATATGCGCGTCTTTCATCGCGGAGATCAACTTCCTGGCGATATCGACACGCGTCTCGCTGGCAGGCAATGCGCCGTGTGCAGGCAGATCGTCCCAGGTGAAGGCGATCTGCTGCGCCACCGCCGGAGTGAGCAATAGCGCAGGCAGAATAGCGCCCCAAAGAAACGTGCTTCGCGCTTGCCGGAGTCTGTTCAAAGCGATCTCCCAGAATTCACTTTCGCTGCGATCCATACAAACTTAATCCGAGCCCGTATGCCCGCTAAAGCGAGCGTTCGCCCCAAATGCATTATTTATTATCGAACTGCGCCGAGAAAGTGAAAACTCCGAAATCGGTCGTGTGCGAAATGCGATGGTTCTCTCTAATGTACCTTCCTCTGATTCGCCGTCGATCAGAAGAGCTCAACGGCGGGCCGGCTGTGATCCTGATCGTTTTTGCCCCCGGCTATGTGGAGGTGGGTTGCGGTCTGGCTGGCCATTCTGTATCTGCTTTTATGGGCCTCCAGCATTTGCTTGAAATGCCGATCGAATTCGCCTTCCCAGACGAAATCGAAGGCCTTTTCAGACATGTGTTGCAGATGGTCGCGCATCTCCACCAACGCTTCTTGAACGTGCTCCATTCTCTGCCGCATTACATCCTGGAACTGAATGTGCCCAAGCGCCTGCGTCAGTCGGCTGACGCTCTCCTTGTAGTTTGCGTCCACCTCTTTAATCACATCGAGCAGCAACTGGCTGTTGCTGGCAAACTCCGACTGCATCTCACCCAGGTCGGTCACCAGTTGATTCATCGCGCTGCTGGCCTCGTGTTCTTCCAGCGATTCCCTGGCGCTGGCCATCTCCTCGTCCACTTTCCTGCAAGTGGCATTGATCTTCTTTGAAACGTCGGAGGCTGCCTGGGTGGAGAGCACGGCCAGCTTTCGCACCTCATAGGCAACCACGGAAAAGCCTCGCCCGGCGCTGCCTGCACGCGCCGCTTCGATCTCCGCGTTTAGGGCAAGAAGATTGGTCTGCTGGGCGATGGATGTGATGACTTTGATCAGTGGCGTCAGTGCGCAGATCTCGCGCGAGAGCCCCTGAATGCGCTCGAAGTTGTTCCTGAACTCGCCGGTCTGTGCCTCCAATTGCATGTCGATGGCGGCGATGATCTGCTTGTTGTTTTCAACTCTTTGGTGGGTGCTTTCCGTCAACTCCTCGCCGCTCTTGATGGATTCGGCGATATGCTCCCGCTGCTTGTTGCTCTTGGCATTGAGCAGACCGATCTGCTCGATGACTTCGACAACTTCGCGCTCGGACTCAGAGAGAGAATCCCTGATCTGGTCGTGCATTACGTCGATGTAGGGCTTGGAGTCCTTCAACTCGTCGCTCATCGTCGCGTGACGCGCCGTCACATTCGCCAGTTCGGTCTTGCTCAGTCTCCCAACGATTCCGAGATCGGCTATGCCCTTCCGGGCCTGAACCCAGTTGAATAGCGTGAGGACAATCTGTGGCATCAGGAGCAGAAGGAAACACATTGTCGCGACGTAGACCCTGGGATGGGCGGGATACCATGAGAATGGATAGGCTCCGACCAGCCAAAGCGCAACTATGGACACTGTATTAAACGCCAGGGCGTAAAACAGACGCCTGAAGGCTGCGGGCAAACGATACCCGGTTCGCTTGCGCAGTTCCTCGTCTCCTTCGCCGCTGCGACCGGATGCGAGAGAGAGATCGATGCGCGTTTTGTCGCCAATCTGGTTCATCTTCTGTGCCCGCGGCAACACCAACTTGATGACAGCCGGCGGCCATTGGTTTGACCAGCGTCCCGGCCAGCCCGCGCGATCGAGATTCCCGCCAGTCTTCGATAGGCCGCGGACGCCATGCCCTCACGCTCCAGGCAATACCTTTTTGATGACTTTGATGAGGTCGTCGCCCGAACAAGGCTTCACGATCCAGCCCGTGGCGCCGGCCCGCTTGCCCTCGTTGCGCTTGGCAGTGTCGCTCTCCGTGGTCAGGGTCAGAATGGGAATGAACTTCAAGCCCGGCATCGCGCGGACCTTGCCGATTAGTTCCAGCCCGCCCATTACCGGCATATTGATGTCGGTGAGCAGCAGATTGGGCCTGAGTCCCGCAATCAGCTTATCGAGCGCGGCCTGACCGTTGGCGGCTGACTCCACCTCAAGCCCATGCATGGTCAGAGTCGTCTTGAGGCTCATCACCATGGTGATTGAATCGTCTACGACGAGAACCTTCATTGCCATCGAGGCTTCCTCGTGATGCTGATTGCCAGGTATTCACCAGCCTGCCGCGCAACTCAGATTATGTGCCTTCTGAATCGGAGGCACATCCGGATTATCGGCGGCGTCTGCCAGAAGGTGAGCCGCAGCAAATGAGCCGGAAGATAGGGCTCTCGCCACGTCAATGCGCGCCATGCGCCGCCAGCCACGATGCATATTCTCTGTCCACATTCTGCAAATGGTTGTTAAACCAATCCCGCAGGAAGTGGAGCAACTGGGTGCATACGTTGGTGTCGCCCTTGTCGTGGCGGGCGGCGAACTCCGCGATCTTTCCCGTCAGTTCCTTGTGTTTGGCGTGGTGCTCGGCCAGCCCAGGAAACCGGATGGACTCCATCAGCCTCTCTTCGGCAGAGAAGTGCTCGTTGGCCAGCGAGACGATCTGGCGGATCATCGGACCGGAAACCTCTCGCGCCTTGCCTCTCATCGATGCGGCATGAAACTCATTCAAGAGCTTTAGAAGGGCTTTGTGCTGATCGTCCAGCGTCTCCACGCCGACTGAGTATTTGCTGCTCCAGGTCATCAAGGCCATTGGTCATCCCCTATTGAGTTCTTTGTGGCAATAGGTTTATCGGACAGATCGCGGAAAAGGCGAGTAATCAGTGCAAGGACGTAAAGAAGCGCGCGAGGAAGAGTGGTCTACTGCTTCCCGAACTGAGAGAGGAGAATCTCTTTTGGGAATGGCAGGAGCATATTCCCACTGAATCCTTCGATCTGCACATTTCATCGCTGAGTTCGTCGATAGAGCATTCAGTGGATCGCATTGAGCCGCAGCGTCTTCAGCTCATTGGAAACAGTTAATGAACATCAACGCAAATGTAACTTAGGAATTGCAACGAACATCCCGATGAGATGAAGTTGGTCTCTGGTGCATCGTCTCGTGCATTGGAGGTGAGGCCAATGATCGTGGGAACAATTGCAAGAGATCTCACAGGCCGCGCTTGAATGCTGTCTGCGAAGCTGGCGAGGAGGAGAACGTGGGAGTTGCGCTGGAGCAAGGCGAAGAGTCGAGCACGATCCGCCTGGAAGGCGCGATCGATATTGGCTTGGCCGGAGAGTTGAAGGCGGCGCTGCTCAAGGCCCTCACCTCCGGCGGAGAACTGCGCATCTCGATAGGGGGGGCCACAGATCTGGATGTGGCCGCGATGCAATTGCTGTGGGCCGCCAGGCGGATGGCCGATGCTTCGGAGATGCGCTTCGGCTTCGAGGGGCAAGTTCAAGAACGGGTAACTGCGGCTCTCGACGGATCGGGCCTGGAGTTCCTCGTCCCAAAGAACAAATCCAACTAGAAAGCGAAGTGTGCACTTGCCGAGAACGGTTCATCCCGACCAGTTCAAGCAGAGCTTCCGTGAGGAGGCGCGAGAGATTCTCGTCGAACTGGAAGCGGCTCTGCTGGAGCTCAACAAGAACCGCGGCGACAGAGAGCTGGTGGGCCGGGTCTTTCGCGCTCTGCATACGATCAAAGGCTCGGGGGCGATGTTTGGGTTCGAGGATCTGGCAACCTTCACCCACAATCTTGAGAACGCCTTCGACGAGGTGCGCAACGGCCGTCTCACGGTCGGCACGGAGCTGATCGATCTGACGCTTTCGGCACTCGATCAGATCCGGGCGATGCTCGAAGAGGGCGCGAATGGAGCCGCAACGGCCGATGCCGCGGCCTGCGCTGAGATTCTGGCCAAGGTGCGGCATCTGACGGGAAGGCCGGAGAGCAAGACAGGCAAAGAGAAGGCTGCGCCGCTCGAAGCCGGTTCGAAACCGAGCTTCGAGGCTGGGGCGGGTGCAACGCGGGAGTGGTCGATCCACTTTGCTCCCGGCGCGGAGTTCATGCTCAACGGAGCCAATCCCCTTCTGCTCTTGCAGGAGCTGCGGCAAATGGGAGGTCTCTCTGTCAAAGCCTCGATGGCCGCGCTCCCTCCTCTTGGTGAATTGGACCCGGAGCGTTGCTACGTAAGCTGGGATCTGGTGCTGGCTACCGTGGCCGGTCGCGAGGCAATTCGCGATGTGTTTATCTTCGTCGAGGATGGTTGTGAGGTGACCATTGAATCGGCCTCCAGGCTCGCTTCGGATGCGGACTCGAGCTTAGACCAGGCAGCCTCCGGCGCGGCCGACCGGACGGCCCGTGCGCTCGCGGAGAGCCGCGTCGCTGGTGGAGGCCGCCGGGTCTACGATGCGCCGGACAACGCATCGAGCCTGCGCGTTCCCGCCGTCAAGCTTGACCAGTTCGTCGATCTGGTGGGCGAGCTGGTGACAGTGCAGGCGCGTTTGAGCGAGATCGCCTCCAAGCACGGAGATCCCGAGGTCGCTGCGGTTTCCGAGGAGATCGAGCGGCTGACCTCGTCGCTGCGCGAGAATTCGATGAACATCCGCATGCTGCCTATCCGGGCGACCTTTGAAAAATTCCGCCGCCTGGTGCATGATCTGGCGCGCGACCTGGGTAAGAATGTGGAGCTGACGATCGAGGGCGCGGATACGGAGCTCGATAAGACGGTCATCGATCAGTTGAGCGATCCGCTGATGCATCTGATCCGCAACAGCATGGATCACGGTATCGAGCCGCCCGATCTCAGGGCGGCTCGCGGCAAGCGCCCCACCGCGACGATTCATCTCTCGGCGCGGCACTCGGGAGCGAGCGTGCTGATTGCGGTCTCCGACGACGGCGGAGGCATCGATGGCGATGCGGTGCGCAGTCGCGCCATCGAGCGCGGCCTGGTGGCTGCCGAGGCCCAGCTTGCCCAGAGCGAGACCTTCGCCCTGATCTTCCAGCCGGGCTTTTCCACGGCAAAGCAGGTTACCGATGTTTCCGGCCGCGGCGTGGGCATGGATGTGGTGAGGCAGCGGGTCGACAGCCTGCGGGGATCGATCGACGTGGCCAGCACGCCGGGAGAGGGCACCAGCGTGACGCTGCGCCTGCCGCTGACGCTGGCCATTATCGACGGCCTCTTGGTGACGATCGGAGACGCCTGTTTCGTACTGCCGCTGGCCAACACGCAGGAGTGCATCGAGCTGACGCGGGCAGACGTGGCGGCGGCCAACGGCAAGCATCTGGTCAATGTGCGGGGAGAGTTGATCCCCTACATCCGCCTGCGCGAGCACTTCAATATCACGGCCGAGCGCCCGCAGATCGAGCAGATCATGGTCGTCGAGACCGAGCAGGGGCGCTATGGTTTTGTCGTCGACCGCGTTTTGGGCGACTGCCAGACGGTGATCAAGAATCTGGGCCGCTTCTACCGCCATGTGCAGGTAGTCTCGGGAGCCACCATTCTTGGCAACGGCGCCGTGGCGCTGATTCTCGATCCGGAGCGGCTGGCGCAGGACGCGGTGCGGACGATCGCGCAGAGCGCTCGTGGTCATCCGGCTAGGTCTGCGTTGAGGGCCGAGGTGCGGGAGAGAAGCCCTGCGCCGCAAAGAGAAATGTAAAGATCGTCGGTGCTGGCCGGAGAGTCAGCGCCCATCCATCAACGATTGAACGAGCCGATTCTCGCGCCTCCTGCATTCCCGCGGCGAAAGAGGGGAGCGAAGAGATTTGAGCGAAAGGAAGGGGCGGAATTCATGCCGACTGCATTGGTAAATGAAGGCCGGAAGCTGCATGGCGCTGGCAACGGAAACGGCGGAAACGGACATGGAGTCCGCGACCGCGTGAGCGAGAGAAAGCAAGCGGCCCGGGAAGACGAGTCGATGCTGGTGTTGCAGGAGATCATGCGCCTGGTCGATGCCTCCAAGGAGGGGCGTCTCTCCGAGCGCGGCAAGGCGACGCTCTTCAACGGCACAGATCGCGAGATCATTCAGGGCGTCAACGAGATGCTGGATGCGATTCTGCTTCCCATCGGCGAGGGCAACCGCGTTCTGGCGCAGATTTCAGCCGGCAAGATCGATGAGTTGATTGCTCAGACCTACAAGGGCGACCACGAGAAGAGGAAGGTCGCGGTGAACAATGTGGCCACGGTAACACAGGGATTACAGAAAGAACTGGCGCGGTTAATCGATGCCTCGAAGGAAGGCCAGCTCGCCGACCGCGGCAAGCCGGAAAACTTCCAGGGTGCATTCGCCGAGATCGTGCGCGGCGTCAACACCATGCTGGACGCGATACTGCTTCCCATCGGCGAGGGCAACCGGATTCTGGCGCAGATCTCCGGTGGCAGGATAGACGAGCTGATTACCCAGAGCTACAAGGGCGATCACGAGAAGATGAAGGTTGCCGTCAACAACGTCGCGGAGGTCATCCAGACTCTGATGCAGATGATTGCGCAGCTCACCGAGGCCGCCAAAGAGGGAAAGCTCACCGAGCGCGGACACCCGGAGCGGGTCAGGGGCGCATACTCGGAACTCATTATGGGCGTCAACGCGATGCTGGATGCTGTGATCACACCGCTGAATGTCGCCGCCGATTACGTGGATCGGATCAGCAAGGGCGACATCCCGGCCAAGATCACGGCCACTTACAACGGCGACTTCAACACCATCAAGAACAACCTCAACAGTTGCATCGACGCCGTGAATTCGCTGGTCGCCGATGCGGGGCTGCTCTCCAGGGCCGCTGTGGAAGGCAAGCTGGCGACGCGGGCGGATGCATCGAAGCACCAGGGCGACTACCGCAAGATCGTGCAGGGCGTCAACGAGACGCTGGATGCGGTGATCGGCCCGCTCAACGTGGCCGCAAACTACGTGGACCGAATCAGCCGGGGCGATATCCCGGCCAAGATCACCGATACCTACAATGGCGACTTCAACACCATCAAGAACAACTTGAATACCTGCATCGACGCGGTCAACGCTCTGGTCGCCGATGCCGGAGTGTTGGTGAAGGCCGCCATCGACGGCAAGCTGGCTACGCGCGCCGATGCCAGCAAGCACCAGGGCGACTATCGCAAGATCGTGCAGGGCGTCAACGACACGCTGGATGCGGTGATCGGTCCGTTGAATGTGGCCGCGAACTATGTCGATCGCATTAGCCGGGGCGAGATTCCCACCAGGATTACGGACACCTACAACGGCGACTTCAACACCATCAAGAACAACCTGAATACCTGCATCGATGCGGTCAACACGCTGGTGGCCGACGCCGGAGTGCTAGTCAAAGCCGCCATCGACGGCAAGCTGGCCACACGCGCCGATGCCAGCAAGCACCAGGGCGACTACCGCAGAATCGTGCAGGGCGTCAACGACACGCTCGATGCGGTAATCGGCCCACTGAACGTCGCGGCCCGCTATGTGGATATGATCTCCAAGGGCGATGTTCCCCCGCAAATCACCGACACCTACAACGGCGACTTCAACACCATTAAGAACAACCTGAATTCGCTGGTCGCGGCAATGAACGAGATCACCGCCGCGGCCGAGGAGATCTCGAATGGCAACCTGACGGTGGACATTCGCGAGCGCTCGCCGCAGGACAAGCTGATGCAGGCGCTCGCGTCGATGGTATCCGGCCTGACGCGCACGGTGACCGACATTCGTGGGATTGCAGGAGAGGTGGCGGCGGCCAGCCAGTCCATTTCAACGGCATCCGTGCAGGTCTCCAAGGGCGCCAGCGCGCAGGCGGCGGCGGCCGAGGAAGCATCGTCCTCGATGGAGGAGATGGTCTCGAACATCAAACAGAATGCAGACAACGCGCAGCAGACCGACAAGATCGCCAACAAAAGCGCCAAGGACGCGCAGGAGAGCGGCAAGTCGGTGCTGGAGGCGGTATCCGCGATGAAGGAGATCGCCAACAAGATCTCGATCATCGAAGAGATTGCGCGCCAGACCAACCTGCTGGCCTTGAATGCAGCGATCGAGGCGGCGCGAGCCGGCGAGCATGGCAAGGGCTTCGCGGTGGTGGCCGCCGAGGTCCGCAAACTTGCGGAGCGCAGCCAGAAGGCGGCGGCGGAGATCAACCAGCTCTCATCGACGACGCTAAGGGTCTCGGAGAAGTCGGGCGAGATGCTCGACAAACTGGTGCCCGATATTCAGCGCACGGCAGAGCTTGTGCAGGAGATTTCGGCAGCAAGCAAGGAGCAGGACACGGGCGCCGAGCAGATCAACAAGGCGCTGCAGCAACTGGAGAAGGTAATTCAGCAGAACGCCTCGGCTAGCGAGGAGATGGCCTCGACGACTGAAGAGCTGACCGGGCAATCGGATCAACTGGTCAGCGCGTTGGGCTTCTTCCATACGGGGGACGAAGGCGGCTGGCGCAAGAGCGGTGGGGAAAAGGTCGCACGGCCGGCGCAGAGTGCGTCTCATCCGGCCAAGCAGGCCGTTCACGCCGCACCGGGGGCTAAGGCGGGAGGCGGAGTTCACCTCCGGCTCAAGGACAAACGCGATGAGCTCGACGGGGAGTTCGAGCGTTATTAGGTGCTGGCCTGTGCCTGCCACGCGGCAACGAACCGATGCGGCGGGCACGCAGTCTTCATGAGTGAGAGGAGTTCGAGTATGAGCGTTAGCGAAATCACGGAGACAAGACAGTACCTCACCTTCAAGCTCGGCAATGAGATCTTCGCCACCGACGTGGCGAAGGTGAGAGAGGTGCTCGACCTGACCACCATCACACAAATCCCCCGGACGCCGGAGTTTATGGCCGGGGTTATCAACCTGCGCGGCAGTGTCGTCCCGGTCGTCGATCTCAGGCTGTGTTTTGAGATGACGAAGACTGAAAGCACGCGCAACACCTGCATCGTCGTCGTCGAAGTCATGCTGGACAACGAGCCAACCGTCATCGGCGCGCTGACTGATTCAGTAGAAGAGGTGATCGATCTTGAGCCGGAGCAGATCCAGCCGGCGCCGAGGATCGGGACACAGATACGGACCGACTTCATCAAGGGAATGGGGAAGCGCGATACGCAGTTCATCATGATTCTGGACATCGATCGCGTCTTCTCGGCCGAGGAGCTTGCCGTGGTCCGCGGACAGGATACGGCCAGGCAAACAGTGGACAAGCCGCCTGCTGAGAGGCAGCTTGCCGATAAGCTGCTCGTGGGAGCAGCCGCATAGAAAGGGGAATGGGGCGGCTTTTCGCCGTCCCATTCAAACGATGAATGCACGCGACGAATCGATCTCCGACAGAGACTACGCGCGGCTTTGCAAGCTGATCTACGCGGAGGCCGGCATCGCTCTAGGATCGGAAAAGAAGACCATGCTCGAAGGCCGCGTCAAGCGGCGGCTCAAGAGCCTCAACCTCTGTTCCTACAGTGAGTATTGCGACCGGATCTTTGGGCACGACGGGACGCGCAATGAGCAAGGAGACGAGATCGTTCACCTGATCGACGTGGTGACGACCAACAAGACGGATTTTTTTCGCGAGCCGGGACACTTTGAATTTTTGACAGAAAAGGCGCTGCCTGAGTTGGCCAGCCGCCTCACCTGCAGGCAGTTCACGATCTGGAGCGCGGGCTGCTCCTCCGGCGAAGAGCCTTATACGATGGCGATAGTGCTCAGTGAATACGCGCTGACTCATCCTGGCTTTCGCTTTCGCATTCTGGCCACGGACATCTCCAACATTGTTCTCGCCAAAGCCGAGTTGGGGATTTACGCCAACGATGTTGTGGCTCCGGTGGCGCCCGCCCTGCGCCGCAAGTACTTCATGCGCAGCCGCAAACCCGGCACTGAGCAGGTGCGTGTTGTGCCGGAACTGCGGCAGACGATCGAGTTTCGCCGCCTCAACTTCATGGACGCCGACTACAGCGTCGTGGAGAAGGTCGACGCGATCTTCTGCCGCAACGTGATCATCTACTTCGACCGGCCAACGCAGGAGCGCATTCTCTATAAGCTCTCCAACTGCCTGGCGCCGGGCGGGTACCTGTTTGTCGGCCATGCCGAGACTCTGCACGACATGAATCTGCCGTTGACGCCGGTGGCTCCGGCTCTCTACAGGAGGATCGATGGCAGAGGCTGACACAGCGGCAAATGAGGAGCTGCGCGAGGTCTACGTGCAGCCTGGAGAGTCGCATCTGGTCCGCGAGCCTGCGATTCTGCGGACCCTGCTTGGCTCTTGCGTCGGCATTGCATTCCGGGTTCCGCGGCTGAGCCTCGGCGCACTCTGCCATCCCATGCTGCCGCGTTGCCCGGCACGGCAGACAGCGCCTCTGACGCGCTCGGCTGGTTGCCGTTATGTTGACTTCGCGATTCGGGATCTGGCTCGGCAATTCGATGCGTTGGGCGCCAAGCGGGAAGAGGTCGAGGTGAAGATCTTCGGCGGCGGCGATGTGCTGGTGATGGTCAACTACGCGGCTCGGCCATCGGTAGGCAAACTGAACATCGAGACAGCGATGAAGGTGCTCGCCGAAGAGGGTTTTGCCATTATGGCCTCCTCGTTGGGAGGCAAGTGCGGCGTCAACATTGTCTTCAACACAAAGACCGGGGAGGTACTGTTGCAGCGTCACTCCTGAGACTCGATTCACACACACGGCCGGCGGCAGGCCTGCAATTGCCGAAGACGGAAGAAAGCAAAAGAGGTCGGGCTAATGAGCACAAAGAAGATCGGCGTTCTGATCGTGGACGACTCCGCCGTAGTCCGGCAGACGCTGCGCGATGTTCTCGACTCTGACCCGGAGATTGAGGTGATCGCGACGGCCGGCGACCCTTTTGTGGCCGCTGACCGGATTGCCGAGCAGGCGCCTGACGTGATCACGCTGGATATTGAGATGCCGCGGATGGATGGATTGACCTTCCTCAAGAAGCTAATGAGCCAGCATCCGATTCCGGTGGTGATCTGTTCCAGTCTTGCCGAAGAAGGCGCGCAGAGCACCTTCAGAGCCCTTGAATATGGAGCGGTTGAGATCATCACCAAGCCAAAGATGGGCACCAAGCAGTTCCTTGTGGAATCGCAGATCGAGATTTGCAATGCAGTGAAGGCCGCCGCAAGCGCAAGGCTGCGCCATCTGGCATCCAGCCAATCCGTCGAGCCCAAACTCAATGCCGACTGCATTCTCTCGCCGGTCACCCATGCCATGGCCGAGACAACAGAGAAGATCGTGGCCATCGGCGCGTCGACAGGCGGCACTGAGGCGCTGAAGACCGTGCTCGAGGCGTTGCCCGCCGACACTCCGGGCATCGTGATCGTGCAGCACATGCCGGAATTGTTCACGCGCGCCTTTGCGCAGCGACTCGATGGTCTTTGCGCGATTACCGTAAAGGAGGCAGAGAGCAACGACACCGTGATTCGCGGGCGGGCGTTGATTGCGCCCGGAAATCATCATATGCTGCTCAAGCGCAGCGGGGCGCGCTATTACGTTGAGATCAAGGATGGGCCGCTGGTTTGCCGGCATCGCCCATCGGTCGATGTGCTTTTTCGCTCCGCCGCCCGGTACGCCGGACGGAACGCAGCCGGCGTCATCTTAACCGGGATGGGCGACGACGGCGCGCGCGGAATGCTGGAGATGAAACAGGCCGGCGCTTTGACCATTGCTCAGGACGAGGCCACCTGCGTTGTCTTCGGAATGCCCAAAGAGGCCATCAAGCTGGGTGGCGTGGACCGAGTCTTGCCGTTGCAGGCGGTGGCCAGAGCGATTCTTTGATGAGCCGATCGAGAGGCAGGGCAAGCGCAGACAGTCCCATGAGAGATTGACTCCTCTTTCAAATGCTGCCGAGACTCATCTCTTGTCCAGGTCATTGGCTTCCTGCACGACTGCCTGAAAGGCCGTTTTCGGCTGACCGTTGCGATCGAAGAGCAAGGGATAGCTGGTTCGCCCCCGGATCGGCCAGCCATTCAGCCAAGAATCCCCGTCCGATACGCCCCAGAATGTCACCCGGTTGAGCGCGTCGCGATGCTTCAGAAAGACCCCGAACAAGTCGGCATAGCGCTTGGCAAGCTCCTGCTGCGCCGAGGAAGGCAGTCCGTTGGCGTAGGGGTTTAGCTTTGGGTCCTGTTGAATCTCCAGGGAGACCTCGGCGCCGAACATGCGCGGATCGCGGGGCAGAACGTCGACGTCCAATTCCGTGATCGCCACCTTGACCCCAAGCTTGGCGAAGGCGGCGATGGAGGCGTCTTCATCCTCAATCGAAGGCGATGTGAGAGTGATATGTCCCTGCAAGCCAACGGAGGTGATCGGTACTCCCAGGGCTTTCAACTTGGCGATGAGCGCGATCGCTCCTTTGCGCTTGGGTTCATTTTCAAGGTTGTAGTCGTTGTAGGTGAGCTGCGCCTGCGGGTCAGCCTGGTGAGCATACTCGAAGGCCTTGGCGATATAGTCGTCGCCGATGATCTTCAGCCATGGAGACTGGCGCAGGCTTCCGTCTTCATTGAGCGCTTCGTTGACCACATCCCAACTCTGAATCCTGCCCTTATAGCGGCCGACAACCGTTTGAATGTGGTCGCGCATCCGCTTCAAGAGTTTCTCGCGATCGACTAAGTTCCCCTTGTCGTCACGGAAAACCCATGCCGGTACCTGGTTATGCCACACCAGGCAATGGCCCACAATGAACATGTGATTCTTCTCGCCGAAGGCCACATATTGGTCGGGAAGATCGAAGTTGTAAACGTTCGGCTGGGGATGCACGTTCTCCCACTTGAGAATGTTCTCCGGCGAGATCGAGCTGAATTGAGCTTCGACGATGGCGTCGCCGCGAGTGTCGCGGCCCGTGATCTGCGCGTTGTTGATTGCCGCGCCAATCACAAAGTCGCCCCGGTAGGCCTCTTTGAGAGAGGTGGGAGTTTGAGCGCTCGCGGCGGCGATTGCTGCCGATAGTACAAAGACTGCGATGGAATTCCGACTTTGCATTTGCATTGGCTCCCGAAAGATCGCGTTGATTGGCGGATAAATGGATGTCATGATCCCGATGAAAGAAATCGGCCGCAGCGGTTTAGCCGATGCGGCCGACTGCGAGAGCGCTTTCCGCGTTACGAAGCCGAAGACGAAAAGCCTTTGCGCCGTTCGGCAAGCTGGTTCGAGATGGTCAAATTCAGCTCCTTGTCGATGCGGTAAAAGAGCAGGCAGATTGCAACAGCCAGGAAGGCCGAGCCCGCGACGACCGAAGCGATAAGGCGAATGCCAAAGAGCGCTTGATCGGTCTGGGCGACATTGGCCTGATAGCCAAAGTACCCCTCAAGCCACGGTGCGATCGCACCGCCGAGTGCCAATCCAGTCCACAACGCAAAGACGACCGCCGAGATGACCGTACCCGTGGCGCGGCGTCCCGTCTTCCATTCGCCGTAGTCGGCCACATCAGCCATCATCGCCCACAGCACCGGGCCCGAGCAGCCATAGAAGAACTGGCGCGCAACCTCCAGGGCGATAATCGGCACGGTGGCCGTCGCCGGCAAGAAGAAGAGCGCAATGCTGAGAACGCCAGTCAGCGCCATACTCCAGAAGAAGACCGCCTTTTTGCCGATGCGCTTGGTCAGGGCCGTCGATCGGGTGACGCCAACCAGCAGTGCGATCAATCCGAAGCCGTTGAACCAACTATAGAGATTGACATTGCCGGAGCAGTACTTGAAGTAAGGCAGCATCATGCTGCCGCGGATCGCCAGTGCGGCAAAGTAGAAGTTTGTCAGCACGAAGAGCGTGATCCAGGGGCCGTTTTTCATCAGATCGCCCAGATCGCGCGTCACTGAGGCTTCCTGCTGCGGATCGGGTTCGATGCGCTCTTTGCTCGTGGCAAAGGCAATGACGAAGAGCACAGCGCCAATGACCGCGAAGATCCCCATTGTCCTCTGGTAACCGTGGGCGCTATTGCCATGGCCCAGGAAGGCCACCATCGGAATCGCCAAGCTCTGCACGATGAAGCCCGCCGTGTTGGCGAAGAACTGACGGACGGAGGTGATGCTGTTGCGCTCATCAGGATCGTCCGTCATCACGCCGGTCAGTGAGGCATAAGGTACATTATTTGCCGTGTAAACCAGGCGCAGCAGCAGATAGGTGACCCAGGCGTAGATGAGCTTGGCCGAGGGGCTCAGGTCGGGCGTGGTGAAGGTCAATACAACGATCACGCCAAAGGGCACAGCGGTCCATATCAGCCAGGGACGGAATCTACCCCAGCGGGTCCTGGTGCGATCGGCGATGACGCCCATCACTGGATTGAAGACCGCCGCTCCCAGACCGACGAAAAGGATCATTGTTCCTGCCTGAGTTGTCGTCAAACCAAAGGTGTCGGTGTAGAAAATCATTTGCAGGGCCATCACCGTCTGGAAGACGAGATTGGCGGCCAAGTCGCCCAGGCCGTATCCGAATTTTTCCCCAAAGGAGAGCTTTATGCTCGTACCGCTCATCGACTTCTACTCGCTTTCCCTGCAAATTCCAATGTGGTGAAGCGCCGGCCTTGTTTGCCTGGCACGATTTCTTGTCTCTCATCCCCCTCCGCCAGCAGGTGAAGAGGATGGACCGGTTATCTTCAAGCAGGCAACTTTACTTGGTTACCTGCAGAGTCAGTTTCTGAAGATCGGCGTCCCGAGAAGAGTTGCCGACCATGATTTCAAAATCTCCCGGTTCCACGATGTACTTCATCTTCACGTTGTAGAAGGCGAGCGACTCTGGCGAGATGTCAAGGGCGACCGTAGTCTTTTCACCGGGCTTGAGCCAGACCTTGCGGAATCCCTTGAGCTCCTTGACCGGCCGGGTGACCGAACTAACCAGATCGCGAATATAGAGCTGCACGACCTCCGCTCCCGCTCGCTTTCCGGTGTTCTTTACATCCACCAGTACCTGCGTCGATCCATTCGTCTTGATTCTCTTCTTTGCCAGTCTTGGGTTCTCGATGGCAAAGGTTGTATAACTCAGTCCAAAGCCAAACGGAAAGAGCGGCGTCGCATCATCCCACAGATAGCCGCGGCGCGCCGAGGGCTTGTGATTGTAGAAGGCTGGAATGTGGCCCACAGAGCGGGGAATCGAGATGGGCAGCTTGCCGCCGGGGTTATAGTCGCCGAAGAGCACGTCTGCAACCGCGCGCCCAGTCTCCTGACCTAGATAGAAACACTCGAAGATCGCCGGTACCGTTTCCTTTACGGAGTTGATGGAAAGGGGACGGCCGTTGAAGACGAAGGCAACGACCGGCTTTCCGAGTGCGATCATCTGGCGGACCAACTCCTCCTGCATGCCAACCATATCGAGACTGGTGCGATCTCCCATGTGGTTGCGGGCCCAGGCCTCCCGCGAGGTCTGCTCGTTGCCGCCGATAGCCAGCACAATGACGTCGGCCGTCTTCGCCACCTCAACCGCCTCTGCGATTGCCTTGCGATCTTCTTCCGGATCGCTGGCCACCACTTCGTCCGCTTGCCAGGAGCCGCCGACGGTGATCTTGCAGCCTTCGCTGTAAACGACGTTGACGCCATCGCCCAGATATTCTTTGATGCCGTCAAGCACTGAGATGCTGTACTTGGGAACGCCGCTGTAGCCGCCCAGTAGGCTGCGATTGGCATTGGGGCCAATTACCGCCAGCGTCTTGATCTTGCTCCTGTCCAGCGGGACCAGGTTATTCTCGTTCTTGAGCAGCGTGACGGCTTCGCGCGCCGCCTGCAGTGCCAGCTTGTTGTGTGCCGCGCAGCCCACCACGCGGCTGGCTTCCTTGGGATCGGTGTAGGGGTCGTCGAACAACCCCATTTCGAACTTCCAGAAGAGCATCGGCGCTACCAACTCGTCGAGCTGCTTCTCTTTCAGCACGCCCTTCTTTACCAGTTCAACCAAGTGCAGGTAGCAGTCCGGATCGGGCAGTTCGATATTGACGCCCGCCTCGACAGCCAGCTTGCAGGACTCTTTTTTGTCTTTGGCGACGAAGTGACCGTGCGTATCGGGCCGGTAGCCGAGTTCCCAGATCGCGTAGTAGTCCGAGACCACGAATCCCTCGAAGCCCCACTCCTTGCGAAGCACATCGCGCAGCAGCCACTTGTTGGCATGGGAGGGAATTCCGTCAACCTCGTTGTAGGAAGCCATCACACTGACGCATCCAGCCTTGTTGATGGCCTCCTTGAACGTGAAAAGGAAGACTTCGCGCAAGGTGCGCATGGAAACATCGGTGGGTGCGCAGTTCTGGCCGCCCTCCGGCTGGGCATGGGCCACAAAGTGCTTCAGGCAGGCCAGAATATTCTTCTTGTCGCGGAAGTTCCTCTTGCCCTGGAAGCCTTTCACCGCGGCAATGCCCATGCGCGAAACTAAATAAGGATCTTCGCCGTAGGTCTCTTCCACACGCCCCCAGCGAGGCTCGCGAGCTACGTCCACAACCGGGGTCAATGCCTGATTGGCGCCGCGAAGACGGGCTTCGAGAGCCGTCATCGAAAAGAGCTTTTCCGCCAATTCAGGATTGAAAGTGGCGCCCATGGCGATGGGTTGCGGGAAGCTGGTTCCATCCGGCGCGGCCTGCCCGTGCAGGCACTCCTCGTGAAAGATCACTGGAATGCCCAGACGGGTGTTTTCCAGGAAGAACTTCTGAATCTCATTGGTCAGCTCGGCCATCTGACTGGCGTTTCTGCCGCCACCGGCGTCACTGGGCCGGCCAACTTGTCCCAGTCCGTGGCCATCCTTGAACGACTTCTTGGCCTTCTGGAGATCGAAGTTGCCTTTCTCATCAACCAGCTTCTCGGCCTTCCCCAGCCAGACGCACATCATCTGGGCGGCTTTTTCCTCCAGCGTCATGCGCGAAAGCAGGTCCTTTACCCGCTTGGCGGAGGATAAGCTGGCATCTTTGTAAGCGGGAGCGGCTTTGCGGGTGGAGGCGGATTTGCGGGTAGGCACGGCGACAGCGGACTTCTGCTTTTTCATGCGATCGATTCCTCGGGTTGATTGCTCGCGGCAATGCACACAGATTGAGGTTGATGAGAGAGCTTATCGCGGAGGACGCGCTTTCGATGGTGACAAGTGTCACTTGGCCCTTTGCTGAAGAGAAACCTGGGAGGGGGTAGCCCTGTTGAGGGCAGCGACGAGCTATCTTCGGAAGGTTTATCTATCAACCAAGCTATATCGACGAGCGAACTGGCAAGCGGCGGACAACACCCCCCCACTCGCTCAGGAGTCATCGGAAACCGTCGATATAAAGTGCCCACTTAACCCAACTCCTGAACTGGAAGAACAAACTGAATTCCGGCTTTCGCTATTCCCCGGAAGTATCTGAACCCTCAGCGTTGTCCGCCCTTCCGCCTCAATCAATCTAGTTGATCGAAGGTGGAAAGAGCAACAGAGAATATGCAATCTCCTCAATGCAAAAAGTAACCGGCGCTTTCGCGGACTGCAAAGGCTTTCAGCGCGGCCTAGCGCGCAATCCTCGCCGACCCTCCTTTGATCAGGCGTTCGACCTCGGCCAGGGTAGCCATGCTGGTGTCGCCGGGGGTTGTCATGGCCAGGGCGCCGTGAGCCACGCCGCAGCGGACGGCCCAATCGACTGGCTTGCCGGCCAGGAGGCCGTAGATAAGGCCGGAGGCGAAGCTGTCGCCACCGCCCACTCGGTCCAGAATGTCGATTTCGCGCTGGGCCACATGGATGATCTTGTCTTCATAGAGCGCGATCGCGCCCCAGGCGTTGCGGCTGGCGGTGTGCGCGGTGCGCAGCGTGCTGGCGATGAGCTTCAGATTCGGGTAGGCCGCTGCGACCTCCCTGAGCATCACCTCGTAGCCAGCGATAGGGAGGTCGTCGAACTCTGCGCTGACGCCCGGGATTGCGACGCCGAGCATGGCCGAGAAGTCCTCTTCGTTGCCCAGCAACAGATCGACCTTGCGGACGAGCTCGCGATTGACCAGCTGCGCCTTGGCCTTGCCGCCGATGCTCTTCCACAGGGAATCGCGATAGTTCAGGTCGTAGGAGACCGGGGCCGAGTGGCGGTGTGCGGCGTCCATAGCCTCAGCGATCACCTCGGCCGTTGAATCGGAGAGCGCGGCGAATATGCCCCCCGTATGAAACCAGCGGGAGCCGTTCTGGCTGCCGAAGATCGCCTCCCAGTCGAAGTCGCCGGGCTTTATCTGGCTGACAGCCGTGATGCCGCGGTCGGAGCAACCTGCGGCGGCGCGCACTCCGAAGCCCCTCTCGGTAAAGTTGAGGCCGTTGCGGACAATCCGCCCGACGCCGTCGTAAGGGACCCATTTAAGAAGGGAAGTATCGACCCCGCCCTGGAGAATGAGGTCCTCGATGAGGCGACCGACGGGGTTGTCGGCAAGCGCGGAGGCAATTGCGGTGTTCAAGCCAAAGCAGCGGCGCAGGCCGCGGGCCACGTTGTACTCGCCGCCACCCTCCCAAAGCTGGAACTGGCGTGCTGTGTGGATGCGGCTCTCTCCGGGATCGAGGCGTAGCATCACTTCGCCCAGGCTGAGGCAATGCCAGCGGCGCGTAGAATTGGGAATCGCAAGTTTGTTCATCGGTCAAACATACTTTATCGCATCTCTCCGCCGCTGACCAAAATCGCCCTCTGCCATCAGCTCGCTCAAGATGATAAAGTTCACATTTGAGGCTTCGTCACAACTTCATCTTCCGCACCGGCTTTGTTGAGACGGGAGTCGAGGGTGCGACGATCTTGTGAGGTGACTATAGTTCATGGGGCAAACTTTATTCGACCTGAGCGGCAGAGTCGCTATGGTGACCGGCGGGACGACCGGTCTGGGCTTCGCGATTGCACGTGGCTTGGCTGAGGCCGGGGCCGACGTCGTTGTGAGTTCAAGGCGCGCGGATCAGGTGGAGAAGGTTGCAGCGGAGATCGAGACAATGGGGCGCCGCTCGCTGTGCATCACCAGCGACGTGTTGGACCGGTCCTCCCTGCAAGATCTGCACGATGCCGTTTTGAAGGGCTTCGGCAAGGTGGATATTCTGGTCAACGCGGCCGGAATTACCCATAAAGGGCCTACGCTTGAGGTCGATGAGGCCGACTGGTCGCGGGTGATGGAGACAAACTTGATGGGAACCCTGCGGGCCTGCCAGATCTTCGGCGCAAGCATGGTACGCGCTGGGTATGGGCGCATCGTCAACATCGCGTCTCTCTCGTCGTTTGCGAGTTTCTACGAGGTGGCGGCTTACTCGGCGAGCAAGGCGGCAGTGGCTTCACTAACTCGCTCGCTGGCAATCGAACTGGCGCGGAAGGGCGTCAATGTGAACGCCATCGCGCCGGGGGTCTTTTCTACGCCGCTCAACGCTACACTGGTCGACGGCACGCCTCGCGGAAAAGAATTGCTTATGCGCACGCCTATGGGCCGGTTTGGCGAGGCGCAAGAAGTCGCCGGAGCGGCGGTCTTCTTGGCCTCTGAGGCCGCCTCGTTTGTCACCGGTCAGGTGATTGCCGTCGATGGCGGCTTCCTGGCCAGCGGTGTGAATCAGTAAGTCGGAAATCAACCGGATCTTGGAGCATCTAATAGCAATGAAGATCACCAACGCATACGTCAATATCACTTCGCCGGGCAGGAACTTTATTACGTTGAAGATCGAGACCGACGAGGGCATTTACGGCCTGGGCGACGGAACGCTGAACGGTCGAGAGTTATCCGTGGCCAGTTATCTCACTGATCACGTGATTCCCTGCATTATCGGACGGGATCCCTTTCAGACCGAAGATATCTGGCAGTATCTCTATCGCGGCGCGTATTGGCGCCGAGGCCCGGTCAACATGTCGGCGATTTCCGCGGTTGACGTAGCCTTGTGGGACATCAAGGGTAAGGCGCTCAATACCCCGGTTTATAACTTGCTGGGCGGTAAGAGCCGTGAGGGCGTTCTGGTTTATTGCCACGCCACCGGCAAGGATATCGATTATGCCCTCGAAGATGTGGCACGCCACAAGGAGGCGGGCTACAAGGCGATCCGCGTACAAAGCGGCGTTCCAGGCCTTTCAACCGCATACGGCATCTCAAAGGGGCCGGGAAGATATGAGCCGGCCGAGCGCGGGCTGCCGTCGGAGTACGAGTGGTCCACCGAGCTGTACATGCGCCACGTTCCCAAGTTGTTTGCAAGAGTTCGCGAAAGCTTCGGCGAAGAGTTGCACTTGCTCCATGACTGCCACCATCGCATGACCCCGATCGAAGCGGGCAGGCTGGGCAAGGAAATCGAGCCATTTCACCTCTTTTGGATGGAAGATCCCGCGCCCGCCGAGTTACAGGAGGGCTTCAAGATCATCCGCGAGCACACGACGACGCCGATCGCAGTGGGAGAGGTATTCAACTCAATCTGGGATGCGCACGACCTCATCCGCAATCAATGGATCGACTATCTTCGCATGACTCTTGTGCACGGAGGTGGATTCACGCACTTGAAGAAGGTTGCCGACTTTGCGGAGTTATACCATGTGCGCACCGGCTTCCATGGAGCGACCGATCTGTCGCCGGTAACGATGGCCGCGGCATTACACTTCGACACGGCAATCCATAACTTCGGCATTCAGGAGCACATGCCGCACACCGATGAAACCGACCAAGTCTTTCCGCATCACTACACGTTCAAGAATGGGATGATGTTTCCGGGGGACGCGCCGGGACTGGGCGTCGATCTGGACGAAGCCCTGGCCTCGACCTTTCCGTATCAGCGCGCCTATCTGCCGATCAACCGTAAGCTGGACGGCACTCTGACGGACTGGTAAATGCAGGCTCGAGTCGAGTGATATTGGGATCGACGTGAGAAATGAAAATAGAATCCCAGTCACAAACGACTCAATTCACTTTAGATGAAGACATTTCGGACTTTGCACGGGATCGTTGTGCCCGCCGTCACCCGCGCGTGCAATTCCATCCAATAAAATCAAAGTTGAGGAGTCCCGAAAAATGTCTCGTAAAGCACTCATTGCCGCCAATTGGAAGATGTATAAGACGCCTGCTGAAGCCAAGGCCTTCGTCGATGCCTTCTTACCCCTCGTTGCCTCGCATACCCGCGACGAGATCGCCCTCTTTCCCTCGCCCGTGCTGTTGCCCACGGTCATCGAAGCCGCTAAGGGCTCAAATGTCGCCGTAGGCGCGCAGAATATCCACTTTGCCGAGGAGGGAGCCTATACCGGCGAGACCTCGCTTAACCAGCTTCAAGCCGTTGGCGGAACGCATACGCTGATCGGCCACTCCGAGCGCCGGCAATACTTTGCCGAGACCGACGAGATCGTCAACAAGAAGCTGCACGCCGCACTGAAGCATGGCGTGATCCCAGTCGTCTGCGTTGGGGAGGTGCTCGCCGAGCGCGAGGCCGGCAAGACCGAAGAGGTGCTCAAGACTCAGATCACTGGGGCTTTCGTGGGCATCACCCCCGAGGCTGCCAAGCCGATCGTTATTGCCTATGAGCCGGTCTGGGCCATCGGCACCGGCAAAACGGCGACCCCCGAGATCGCCGTCGAAGCGCACAAGATCATTCGCGCCGAAGTGGCCAAGCTGCTGGGCGCAGAAGTCGCGGCAGCCATGCGCATCCTCTACGGCGGCAGCGTGAAACCCGATAACGCTACAGCGCTGATCGGCCAGGAAGAGATTGACGGCGCACTCGTCGGCGGCGCCAGCCTCAAGCCCGACTCCTTCGAGAAGATCGTCAAATACTGATTGCTGCCGAGCAAGTTGCGGTCAGTCGAAATCGTGTATTCATTCAATGTAGTGTCCCAGGTCCCCTTTTCGAGGCGTGGGACACTACGCTGCCGGCCCTGGGAGGGGCGGATCGATGAAAACCACGAGAATCGTCATCCTCGCCCTGCTTGCGATGCTACTTCCACTCAGCGGCTACTCGCGCACGAAGCACGCGACAAGATTAGAAGGTCCATACTCCGTCGGCGGCAAGCACGCCAAGCACAATACTTATAGCTACCTAGGCAAGAGGAAGCAGCACAAGCCCAGCTTCTTCCGCAGTCCGGTAAGCGGGCAGATGGTTCCTGGCAAACCTGTTCACAAATAGGCAGGTGGCCCAAGCATCGAATCTCCTTCCTGCTATCTCTAGTCAAGAGGGAATGCCGTGCTCCACTCATCGCAAACTCATTGGCGGGTGGTCCTGATCTTAAGATGGATTCAATCCTGATGAGGGACCCGGGGCACCCTCGGCAGGGTTTGACATCGTCATCGAGACCGGGACCACGCATTAGAAGAGCGCGCACCTTTCCTGTAAGCCGCGGTTGCTGTGCTGAGCAGTCTACCAACGCCAACAGGGGGGAACACCCAGGTGAATAGTGTGCGATATATCGGGCTCGATGTCCTCAGTGACACGATTTCAGCAGCGGTGCTAAACGTGAGCGGCTGTCTGATCCAGCAGTCCATTCTTGCCACGCGTGCCGCGGCTGACGCTGGCGCGCAAGATTGCCGACTTCGCGCTGAGAATCTGGAAGAAAGGAGAATCGTTCAATGCGGAACAGTCGAAGCTATCAGCAGCTTGAGCGCATGGCGTGTCGGCTGGAGAGAGCAGTGATCGCGACCGTCCAACGGCAGCCGAGCACTCTTGTTTGAGGGTGAGTATCCTGGGCGGGTTTAGGCAATCAGTCTCTAGGGCTACCGCGTGCCCTTTCGGACAACCCAAAAAAACATAGGCCGCGAGTCTCAGTTGGAACCATGGTTGGCAGTTGCCAACCCGCTGCTTGCAGGCGCAACAAAGCAGCCGGGAAAAACGCGAATGAAGATGACTCCGAGAACCTCCCACCAGGGTGAGAAACAAAACCATGCCCTCGAAAAGTCGGTTGCGGCTGCCAATAGGGGCTGGTTGTCAGAAAAAACCTTCCCCCGGCAGGTCGGGGAAAGTGTTTATTCTTGACATCCCCTCTTATAGAACCGGCCACTACTGCACCTGCACCTCGGCGCTCAACTGTATATCGCTCGACGAGTTTCCGACCATCACGCGAACTGGCTCGTCCTCGACCCGAAACCCTGGCAGGCTTTCATCCCACGACGCGAGGCTCGAAGCCTTGAGCGGAATCTCGACCGTCTTCGTCTCTCCGGCTTTGATGCCGACGCGTTTGAATCCCTTCAACTCCTCGTTCGGGCGGCTCACCTTCGACGCCAGATGCTTCACGTAGAGCTGTACGACCACATCTCCTGTCACAGCGCCTGTGTTCGTCACATCGACGCTGACCGTAACAGCGCCATCGCTCGCGAGCCTAGGCGAACTGGTCCGTAGATTGGAGTACTTGAAGGTCGCATAACTCAGCCCGTAGCCGAAGGGATAGAGCGGCTCGCCCTTGAAGTACATATAAGTGCGGCCGTTGCGGATGTTGTAGTCCATCATCGGCGGCAACTGATCGATGGACTTTGGCCATGTCACCGTCAGGTGGCCGCCGGGGTTATATTCGCCAAAGAGAACCTGCGCCAGCGCTGTGCCCTCGTCCTGCGACGAGTGCGCCATGTGCAGAATCGCAGGGACGTGAGCCTGGCTCCAATTGATCGCATAGGGAAAGCTCGAAACCAGAACCACGACCATCTTCGGTTTGACGTCATAGACCTGTTTGACCAGTTGCTCCTGCTCGAGGGTGATGCTCTCCCGGTCGCGGCCTTCGCGGCCATCGCTGGGCACAGTGCAGGCCAGCGTGCCGCCGCCGTCCACGGTTCCAGCCCAGTCTTTGCCCATATCCGGGCCGCAGGTGGGATCATTGCCGACCACCACTACGGCCACATCTGCTTCTTTCGCCGCATCGACCGCAGCGTGGCCCGCCTCGCTCTCGGCATAGGTGACCTTCACGCCCGGCCCCACCGCTGCCTGGATTCCCTGAAGCGGAGTAACCGTATACGGAGGCGTTCCGCCGTACCAGTCCCAGTGCACCGAGTTTGCCAGAGGCCCGATTACGGCAATTGACTTGATCGCATCCCTCTTGAGTGGCAAAAAGGCATTTTCATTCTTCAGCAGCACCACCGATTCGAGCGCCAGCTTCTTTGAGACCGCCTGATCCCTCTCTGTCTTCCACGGCTCGGGCGAGTCCTTGATCTTTGAGTAGGGAACCATCTCCGGCGGATCGAGGAGGCCGAGCCGGATGCTGACACGGAATTTGGGCCGAAGCAGCGCGTCGATCTCCGCCTCGCTGACTTGGCCGTCCTTTACTGCGGCCTTGGTCTCCTCAACATATTGATCGAGGAACTGATTGATGCCGGCCTTGAGGCTGGCCACTACAGCCGATTTCTGATCGGGATAAAGATGGCGCACATAGAGCAGCGTGGAGACCGCTCCTCCGTCGCTGGAGATCACCTGCACACCCCACTTATCGCGCAGAATGCCCTTCAGAATTGGATGGATGGTCATCGCCGTGCCGTTCCAGGCGTTGTAGGAGGCCATCACCGCCTTCGCGCCGCCTTCTTCGAAGCCCATACGGAAGGGCACAGAGTAGTACTCCCAAAACAGCCGCTGGTCGAAGTCCGATGAAGTCTCCATGCGATGATTCTCGTTGCTATTGGCGAGAAAATGCTTCAGCAGCGCCGCCGATTGCCAGTACTTCGGGTCATCCCCTTGCAGGCCCTTTATGAAGGCGACAGCCATCGTCCCATTAAAGAACGGATCCTCCCCGTAAACCTCTTCGCTGCGCCCCCAGCGCGGATCGCGCGCAAGATCGGACTGTGGTCCCCAGAGCATCAGAATCTGGCGATCGTACTTTGCTGTCTGGGTGATGAATCGGGCCTCATAACCCTCGACGCTCCCAGCCTGACGGACCAACTCCGGGTCCCACGACTCGCCCATTCCCACAGGCTGCGGAAATTGCGTTGTCGTGACCGGCTGCCGGTTGTTGCGGGGCTCGCGCTGCACGACTCCGTGGATGCCCTCCGAGTTTCCAAAGCTCATCACGCCGAGCCGGGGCACGCCGGTATTCGTACCCAGGCAGTTGATCTTCTCATCAAGAGTCATCTGTGAGAGCAAGTTGTCGATCCTCTTCTCCGTGGGCAGCCCGGGATCGTTGAACGGGTATTTAGGCTGTTGGGCAAAGGCGGGAATGAGTGAAGGAACGATCGCGAAGAGAAGAGAGATCAGAGTGACCAAACGGCTTTTTGTCATAATGAGACCCGCAGCAACTTCCTCGGCGAGGCGCCACAGAGGATATCGCCTCGCACGGCACAATGATAGTTCGATAACCCTGAAAGCCTATCACTCCACCATCTTGTCGCGCGAATCTATTGCGCTTTGCGGTAGTTGATCGTCTCGCCGTCCAGCCGGTACTCGGCCGAGCAGACGTCGCCGCCGCAGATCATCGGCTCGCCGGCGCAGAGCTGGCGACGGGTGATCAATCCCATCGTTCCGCAACGCGGACACGACATGACGGCGACAAAGGGGTTTTGGGCATGACCCATCTTCGCCTGGTTTTCCAGAACGAAGATCGTTCCGGGGTCCATTCTTTCGGGAATCCATTCTTCCAGAAACTGCAAATCGGCTGACATAGTGCCCTCCGGTTGGTCGAAGCTACAAAGCCGATCTCAAAAAACAGGCCAGCTCTGTTGTGCAACAACAGCAGACTGCGAATGGCATGTCCGGAGGCTTAGACTCCTCCGGTCGAAATAAGTGTGCTTGCTGGTCGACGAAGATGTCAACCAGAATCGAAGACCGGCATTGTCAAAGAGGATTCTTATCGGGCACGTGCATATCACATACCCCAGGGTGCCCTAAATCCGCGGGTGCCCCGTATCTGGCGCAGTATCATCGCGCCAGATACGGGAGGCCATGAGCCTCAACCTGCCTGGTTCATCGCCAGTGCTACTGTCCTGCGCCCGCCGTTGTCTTATTCTTCGATGAAGCAACCGCGTCGATTGCCTTGTAAGTCTCGATGTTCCGCAGGATGGCCTGGACATACTCGCGCGTCTCGGTGAAGGGAATCGATTCGACAAACTCGTCGATGCCCTGATACGGCCCGGCGGCCTCCCAATCAACCACACGGCTGTCGCCGGCGTTATAGGCTGCCAGCGCATACTCGGTCACCCCGCCAAAGTGGTCCAGGGTCTTGCGCAGATAGCGGGTTCCTAGTCGGATGTTGGTGGCTGGATCGAAGAGCTGGAAGGTCTGGAAGTGGTCGATTCCTTCTTCGCGAGCCAGCGACTTACCCTCCGATGGCAGCAGTTGCATCAGCCCGCAAGCGTTGGCACTCGAGACGGCCTTGGGGTTGAACTCCGACTCCTGGCGAATCAACGAAGCCACCAGATACGGATCGAGATTGTTCTTAGTCGACTCGGCCTTGATCGTATCCCAATACGGCTCGGGGAAAAGAATCCGCCAGTAGGCCAGCGGGATCGACTGAATTGAAGCCGTGGAAGCATACGGCAGAGCCTTTTTCAGCGAACGCATTGCGCGAAACGTCTCGCCGTAAGAGGCGTAAATCTGCGCCTCGGCCAGCGCGCTCCACGAGGCCGAGTCAGGATCGGCGGCAATCTCCTGCGCGATGTAGTCGTTCAAGCCGGCATTGGCCAGGAGACGCGCCTTGGCCAGGTGCGGGCTCTCGGTCGGGAAGCTCTCAACCAGCACCGGTACTGGCGGGGCCTGGAAACGGTCCAGCTGCGGCTCGACTGTTACCGGTGCATTCCCCAGAGCGGCCAGCCGCTGCCGCGCCATCTGGGCATAGAAGTAGTGCTGGTAGGCGCGCACAATGGTCCGGTAGTTGGCAGCCGCCCTCTCCGGCTTGTGATCCTGCGTCTCATAGAGGCGTCCCCGCCAATAGAGTGCAGACACTGTCTCCTTCGCCTCAGGATAGAGGCGGATCTGCTCATCGAAGAGGCGCGTCGCCTCGGGATAGAGCCCCTGCCGATAGCTCAGCCAGCCAGCCCGCCAATGGGCTGCGGCTGCATTTTTGTTCGATGGAAAGCGTGTCGCCAGAGTGCTGTAGTACTGAATCGCCTGCCCGTAATCGCACCGCAGCATATACATGTTGCCACTGGAGAGCAGCGCCTCGGCCAGCCACGGGCTTTGCGGGAATCTCGACTCCATCTCGGCCACAATCTGTTTCTGCTCGTCCAGTGCGTCGCGATTCCTGGCCAGTTCCATCAACAGGTAGAGCCGCCGCGCGCCGTTCTCGTCGTTGGTATCGGGCAGCGCCTCAGCCTCGGCCTTGTTCAGCCGCTTCAGCTTCAGATCGCAGGCCGCGGCGGCCACGGCAAAGCCGTTGCGGCTCACCGGATCCAGGTTCGAACGCCGGGCCAGTGTGCGATATTGCTCGCCCGCCGCCTCATAACGTCCGGCATTGAAGTAGGCATCGCCCAGGCTGCGCAGCTCCGTCGTCGTCAAGGTCGTCTCCACTCCCAGTGAGGTGAGCTTTGCCCGTGCGACCTCCGCTTCCGAGCCGAGAGGATGGGCCAGCAGTAGCCTTTTATAGATGGCCGTTGCCTCCTGTTCCCTTCCCAGCATGAATGCAACCTGCCCCGCAGCGAGTTGGTATCCGGCACGATCAGCCGCATCGGAATCTGCCGCGGCCGTCAGCACACGTTGTGCGCCCTCGGCGTCCTTGAGTGCAAGTAGCGTGCCGGCTTCCAACTCCGGGGCCTGATCGACAAAGATGCTGTCCGGATAGCGCTCAGAAAAACCCTTCAACAGCGCTTCGGCGGTCTCCTCATTCCCCGCTTCGTGATTGGCGCGGGCGCCCAGAAAATCGGCATAGTCGGCCAGCTCTTCCCCGGCCTTCCGGGCCAGACGAAAGTTGGAAATTGCTTCCCCGTATCGCTTGTCCAGCCAATAGGCGTGGCCGAGCGCGAGATAGGCTGTCGCCGCAGCTTCGCCTGAATGCTGCTGTGCGTACTTGGTCACTCCCGTATAGGCCGCCGGAGTGCGCAGAGTGGCCAATTGCTGCGCCATCGGGCGCAACTCGGTCGAAGCGACAAAGGCCAGCTTGATGCGCGCTGTTCTTGCGCGACGAACTGCTTTGCTCGCCCTCGTCTTGGGCCTTCGAGTCTTCTTGCCGGTCGTGCTCGTGGTCTTCTTGGCCGAGGTAGCTGCCTTCGGCGTGGCTTTCGTCGTCTTGGAGGAACCTTGCCCTGCCGTCGTCGTCGCAGCCGCGCTACCGGTGGATTGTCCAGCCACCGGTTGCACGATCATCAGCAAAGAGAGCAGGCCAGCCAAACAGCGCGCCGCCAGCCGCGAAATGGGAGTTGGGGAGAAAGCGACCGTCATTCTTCCACTTTAAGCTGAATTCGCCTCGCATGTCGGCGAGTGAACCAGTGGTGTTACCGCAATCGCCTCATGATGGGACAGACTGGCCGGTTGGGTGGTACTGTCTCCGACCTTCTTTGTGCTATCCGGCGAACCCACTTAATTAGGTACGCACCACGCAATCCGTCGATTCCATGGCTTTGCTCTGCACCGCCGATCTGGCGCCCGTGACTCTGAAGGTCGCTTTATGAGCAGCCAGCCGGAAACCAGAGTCCTATCTCCGGATTCATAAAGATGATAGAGCGCGAGCCTTGACCCCTTGACCCGCGGTCCATCGTTTTTCAAATCATATGGATGGCCGGTCGCTCCCAACAGCAATGCCGCGCTTCGCCGTCCTTCCCACGGCGATGCGCGGCATTGCTACGAGGCGGCAGGGATGTTCTACCGCGAGACGATTTTGGCCAGACGCGGGTCTTTCCAGAGCGGCTCGAAGTCCTGATCGGAGTACACAGAGGCCAGATCGCGATAGTGCCCCTCCTTGGCCCGACCCAGATAGTCCAGCGCTCCGTCGAGGTTGCCGCGCTTCATATACGACTTGGCAATCAGGAACAGAACGTGGGCGTGCTGTTCCGGCGTCATAACCTGAGCGATGGCTCCTCCCTCGCTGTCGCTCAGGACATCGGAGTCGAGCTCCAGAGCGCGGGCGTACTCGGTCATTGCGCGATCGACCTGCATGAGTCCCATCCACGCTTCCGCGAGATTGAGGTGGGTGGAGGCAACCGACTCATCCAACGCTAGCGCCTGCTTGAAGTAGTCGACTGCCGGCTTATACTTCTTGTCTAGAAGGGCCACGGCTCCAAGGTTGTTGATCGCGGATGTCAGATGGGGATCGAGCTTGACGGCCTGTGCAAATTGCTTGCGGGCAGGCCCTCTCTCGCCCATCTTGAGCTCGGTAATGCCCAGCTTGTTATAGAGCGCGGCATTCTGTCGAGAGTTGCGAATGGCCGCGGAGTAGTAAGCAGCCGCCCTCCAATTGTCATTGTGAAGGCGCGCCAGGTCTCCCTTTTCTTCTGCTACCCTGGCCGCGTCAAGCTTGTCCGCCTTGGCGGTCTCGGGAATGGACTCTGTCCTTCCGTAGGGGGCCGTCAGTATCACCAGACTCGTTGCTACGAGCATCATCACCAGTCTTTTCATGGGTCACCTCTCCTGCATTTTGGCTTTTCGGCGGGAGGCGGCGGTTCTGCCTGCCGGCCCCGGCGATCTGCTGCTGCATTGACTCAAGTAAAGATCTGCTTTGGCCTGGCCGCAACGCTATACCTGCTACCTACCGGTTCCGCGGGGGTTAAACCTCAGAGGTGAATCATGAAACTATCATTATTTCAGTGATTTACATCAGTTGCTGCACCGAACTTAAAAACGCCTGCAAACGGCACGCTGGAGAGGTTACATAGCGCTACATGCCACTTCCTCACGTTGCATACACCGTTAAGCACTAGCCAAACAACGAAGTCTCGATAGCATTACAATCAGTCCGGAGAAGGTAGCAATGGCGATTGAGAGCCCAGAGACGATCAATCTGGAGGCGCAGCGGGCAGAACTGGACGCCGTGCTTCATTCTGAGCAGTTTATGCGCGCCCCTACGCTCGCCAATCTGCTGTCGTATCTGTGCGGGAAACTCTTCGCCGGAGAGGCCTATCAAATCAAGGAGTACTCGGTCGGCGTCGAGGTCTTCCATCGCGGCTCGTCCTTCGATCAGGACTCCGACTCGATTGTGCGGGTTGAGGCCAACCGTCTGCGCAAGCGTCTGGCTGCCTATTACGCCGGAGAGGGCGCACAGCACCGGCTCCAGATCACCATTCCCCTGGGCCAATATGTTCCGGAGTTCAAAGCGGTTGCCGTAGAACCGGAGGAGAAAGAGACTGCTCCCGTCGAGCCGCCTGCGGCAAGCCAGCCCGATAGTCACGGCGCAGCAATTGACCAGAAGGATACGAAATTCCATCTCTCCGGCCGCCGGGCCTGGTGGATCGGCGCCGCTCTCGCTTTTCTGCTCTTCGGATTCGGAAGCGCCTTGCAGATCCTCCGGTATGGCAAGCAGGCGCCACAAACAGTTGGATCGAATCAGTCTCCAGTTCCGTCCGCGGAGTCGCAGCTTGGCCCGCCGACTGGTGAGGAGATTCGCATTCTGGCCGGTTCGACCCGCAGCTTTGTCGATCATGCCGGCAAGCTATGGAATGCCGATGTCTGGTTCAGCGGTGGCACTGCCGTGAAGAGCTCGACGCAGCACATCGGTCGCACGCAGGACCCGGACTTCTACCGCACCAGTCGGCAGGGGCAGTTCAGTTACGGCATTCCTTTGAAGAAGGGTGTCTATGAGCTGCGCCTGCACTTTGCCGAGACGGTCTTTGACCCGGAGTCCGCCGGAGCGGACGGCGAAGGCAGCCGCATCATGACGGTGCGCGCCAACGGCAAGACATTGATGAGCCGCTTCGATGTCGTGGCCGACGCCGGAGCCAGCGGCACAGCCGATGTCAAGGTCTTTACCGGCATAGGACCGGCGAGCGACGGGCTGCTGCATCTGGACTTTTCCGGCGAAGAAGGCAAGCAGGCCACCCTCTCGGCCATCGAGATCCTGCCCGGCTTCAAAGAACACATGAGGCCCGTGCGCCTCCTCCCCCGCCAGACACCTTATTACTCCAACGACAGCCACTGGTGGAGTCCGGATAACTACTTCCAGGGCGGGCAGTTGGCCACTTACGGGACTCCGGTAAAGGGAACCGACGATCCTGAGCTCTACGAAACCGAGCGCTGGGGTAACTTCAGCTATGCAATTCCAGTTTCGCCGGGGAAATACTCCGTGACGCTGCACTTTGCGGTGCGCCACGGCGACTGGGATCAGTCGTCCTCTCCATCCGACGAACACAGAGCCGCGGTTGCCCACATCTTCGATGTCTACTGCAACGGGAATGCGCTCTTGAAGAACTTCAACCTTCCCCAGGAGGCGCGCGGGTCAGACGTGGTCATTCGCAAGGCGACGGGCCTGACGCCAAATGCGCAAGGTAAACTACTGCTGAGTTTTGTTCCAGTCGACGGCTATGCAACCGTGACCGGGATCGAAGTGCTTCCGCAGTAATTCTGGTAACTCGCTCGATCGGCCTCCTGAGTCCACAACCCGCTCATGCCGATATCGACGCGTCGTGACTCAGTTTTCGGTCTGCCGGTGATCATCTCGGAGCTTCGAAAATTCTTGCGAGACTGCGCTAAGTGTGGCGCGGTTGGAGCGTCTGCGGCAGCTTGAGCCTGCCCTGCTTTTTCCAGCACGCCGCGCCAGTCAGGAAATCATTTCAGTTCGCCCTCGCGAGCCTTTGGAATGAGAATTCGACCGTTACACAACCTGACCTCATAAGGCCCGTACCTGGAGTCTGTTATTTCCAACTCGTCAGTTCTCGCGGGTGCGCCGCCATCGTGCGGCACAAATTCGCCGTCTTCCAGTATCAGGCCTCCTCTATTCCAAATGCGGCATGTGTCGAAGTTCCGTGCGGAATCGTAAGTGCAATGCTGCCACCAACCGACCGCTCCACCGACATGAACGACATCTCTCGGGACATCCCGCGGTGTACTCCGTTCAAGTGCATCGCGGTCAATTCGCGGCATAATAAGTTGGGCACGCGCAACAAGAACAGTGGTCACGACGGCTGCGACAACGCGCAGTCGCATACTGTCCCGCAGTAAATGCAATACCTTCGAAGCGCCAAGAATCAACAGCGCATTGAGGCCGCCACAAAGAACAACAAAATTAAAGAAGTTTCCGGCGTCTGTCGCCATGAATTGGCCGACCCCAGGAATCATCGAAATCATTCCAGTGATTAGAAGCACAGGAATGCTCCAAGGCAAACCCACAAGTACAAGCGGAACGCCACCTTCAGCCCAGCCTGGGTCAGCGTATCTGAGACCTACAAATACGAATAGGACGAAGATCCAGTACAAAGCAGCGAGCACTACTCGAGCACGAGCAAACGTATTGTTAGAGTAAATACTCCACGCCCTCGGTAATCGAGCAATCGGTTTTCCATGGCCAATTACGGCCCCAATACAAAAGCGACGCTGTGATCGGTTTGTCGGCTATTCGGAGACTGCACTACCCCCCAACAGTGCATCGGTCACATCCCGCCATTATCATTGCACCATGAACAACAAACTCCGCTGGGGAGTTCTCAGCACCGCCGACATCGCCCTCAAGAAAGTTATCCCCGCAATGCAGCAGGGGCAATACACCAGCATCGCTGCAATCGCATCGCGCGATCTGGCCAGGGCTCAGGATGCGGCTGCGGCACTCAACATTCCCAAGGCTTACGGCTCCTACGAGGAGCTTCTCGCCGACCCCAATATCGACGCGATCTACATTCCCCTTCCCAATCATCTTCATGTGCCCTGGACGATCAAGGCCGCCGAAGCCGGCAAGCATGTGCTCTGCGAAAAGCCCTTGAGCCTCACCGCCGCGGAGGCTGAATCGCTGCTCGCCGTTCGCGCCCGCACGGGAGTCAAAATCGGTGAAGCCTTCATGGTCAACTGCCATCCCCAATGGCTTCGCCTCCGCGAGTTACTCGACGAGGGCCGCATTGGTCTGGTGCGCTCGATTGCCGGCTTCTTCAGCTACTTCAACATCGATCCCAGCAACATTCGCAACCAGCCGGAGAGCGGCGGGGGCGCGCTGATGGACATCGGCTGTTATCTTATTCACGCCTCGCGTTATGCCTTCGCACAGCAGCCGGCACGCGTCGTCGCACTCATCGACCGCGACCCCAGGATGCGCACCGATCGGCTTACCTCGACGATTCTCGATTTTCCAGGCGGCCAATCCATCTTCACCTGTAGCACGCAGCTTGTTCCTTACCAGCGCATTCACTTTCTTGGCACGCGCGGCCGCATCGAGATCGAGATTCCCTTCAACGCGCCTCCCGCCCGGCCCACCCGCCTCTTCATCGACACAAGCGGCGACCTCTCCGGCAGCGGCATGACAACGGAGGAGTTTCCGGTCTGCGATCAATACACGTTGCAAGGCGATGCATTCTCCAAGGCTGTAATGGAGGACACCGATGTGTCGGTTCCGATCGAAGACGCGATCATGAACATGGCTGTCATCGAAGCAATCTTCAAGTCGTCTAACTCAGGCCAATGGGAGACGCTCTTGCAATGAGGGTTGACAAAAGATCGGGCCTCGGCGAGGATCGGCGCCCGCAGATATTACACTAAGTTTTTGACAAGAAACTCAAATGGAAGAATCTCTTCAGCGAGACCGGGACAAAGCCCGGCGCCAGCGAATGCGTTTTGCCGAACGCAAACTCAAGGAGGCGCAACGGCGTGTGGCGCGAGCCGAGCGCAGCATTACCTATTGGTCGCGGATCGTTGCCGACCTAAGGCATGAGCGCACCCGCGCCGTTCAGCCGCCGCTTTGGCCCGAAGGTGAAAATGAAGAAATAAAATGAGTTGACGCAGGTGGGAAGCTGCGTCAGCTCGGGCGTGTGCGGAGGAGAGCAGACTAACTCGCCGCTGCGGCCTTCTGTGCCTCCCAGCGCTTCTTGGCGGCCTCGGCGATGCGCTTCCGGCCCTCGGGGCTGAGGTTCCTCTTCTTCTTGGCTGGTTTTTGAGCGGCTGCAACAGCGGCTTTCTTAGTGGCCGCAGCGGATTTTTTCGGTTCAGCCTTCTTTGCTCTCTGTGCGGCCCAACGCTTCTTGACAGCATCGGCGATCCGTTTCCGGCCTTCGGGAGAGAGGTTTCTCTTCTTGGCGGGTTTGGCAGCGACAAGAGTGACTGCCACGGGCGTCTTTCTCGGTCTGCCTGGCTTTTTCTTGGCCACCGGCACCGCGCTACCGCTCAGCAGCGCACGCGCTTGCTGCAATTGAGAAATCTCGTGATCGATCGTTGCCAGAATTTCCGATACCCCCATGGCGCCTCCCTGAATAGTCCAGGCAAATAGTCCGGCCTCCGCTGGCTAATTTAAAACGCCGCCCAAGGCAAGCCACTTGCTCTAACATAAGATACTCGACCAATGGTTCCTTTTCAAAGACGTTTTCACTGTTTTTGCCACTGAAGTTCTTTCTCGGTCACCTGCCTTCCAAAACGATACTCTGAGCTACTTGCAAAGCTGTTTGAGGTTCCAGGTTGTGCCAGGGCGCAGCCTCAGCCGCATAGCCGGGGTCCGTCAATGCAAGGGACGACCGTTGCGATAGGCACGCAAGCGCGCCTACGGGCAGGCTGAAGTATTCCGCAACAACACTGGAGAATCTCTCTCATTTATCTTGATGAGAACTACGAAAGATCGTGCGAACTCCGGCGTCCTCCGATTCAAATGATCTGAGCCAGAGACATCTGGCTTGACAATGGAAAGCGCGACGGTCGGTACCTCGCAGATTGCGAACAGCCGGCGAACGCATACTCCGCTGGTAGAGGTCGTTGCGCAGGAAGAATCTCAACTCTGCGATCCGATGCTTGCTGAACTAACGCCGAAACTGAGTGGCATCAGCGGAGATCTCCCATAGCCTCCGAAAGACGTCTTCCTCGGCAGAGGCGCTTGACTGCTGATTCTTCTCAGAGGCCTCTTCTTCGCGATGCAGCGCGCGCAAGGCAGCCTGCACCAATTCGTTGGCGTTCGCGTAACGTCCGTTTTCCACCCTGCTCCGGACAAAGTCGTACGATTCGGGATTCAGATGGATATTGCGATAGATCATTCGACGATTCTCCTTGATGAAATCGGCCCGCATTCACAGCGTGCGCGGTGGCTGCCCCTAACAAGAGACAAGGTTGTAGATTCAACAAAACAAGACTAGTCATGGTGTCCTGTGGACTCCCACGCATCGGACAAGAACAAAGACGTCCGATGGATGGGGCACAGTTTTATTCTCCGTGTGTCGGCAACGCCGGCGGGAGACTAAACAGAAGGTCAACCGGATTGAAAAAAATTAATGAACAATGAAATCAGGAACAAGACGGAGTTGAAAACTTGTTATCAGTTCAAACCTCCGGCGGTCGCCCTCGAAGGGGTGGCGCCAAGTGCATAGAGCGTACCTTGACCCAGCGCGGTGACGTAAATTCGAGTGTGTAAATGAGCAGAGGGTGTAAGGTGGCTTTGGCCTGACGAGCTAAAGCCCACCTCCTGAAAGGAGCCTTACACCCATGGCGAAGATTGTATCGATCACGGAG
>Ga0181526_10000313_pt1 | contig 52976 bp, 35 predicted proteins | sample PEATcosm2014_Bin_35_FD_119750 | JGI IMG/M metagenome (GOLD analysis project Ga0181526, IMG submission 119750) | Peatland microbial communities from MTU Mesocosm Facility, Houghton, MI, USA - PEATcosm2014_Bin06_30_metaG | ecosystem: Environmental > Terrestrial > Soil > Wetlands > Peat | place... | reverse complement strand
GTATCGGCTGTGCGAAGACTCTGGACTTCGCGATGTAGGCATCAACACGGGAATCGAGAGTGTGGGTTGGGCTCACGTTCCGCTCCTTAAACATCTGGAGGACATTTTAACTGGGTTTGAGGGATTTGAGTGGTCCACGTCACTTCCGTATTGCGCTGATCCACTCGTAACTGCAGCTTTTAGCACAGAAGCATTGCGTCGGAGCGCGGCTCGGGAATCAGAGCGCTGCTCCGGGCAGTTGGTCGGCGAGGCACCCGTCGCAACGATAGCATTCACACCGCTTCACTCACCGGCTTGCTTAGCTCTGCGTCTGTTAGATAAAGAGGGGAGATTCCCCCCACTGGCACACCATTGGAGAAACCATGACCACACGCACTTCGCTCAAGTTCAGCCTGGCCGCGGCCTTCATGGGCTTGTCAGGCCTCAGTTTTGCTACCCATGATGCCCCGCTGCCGCGACAGGGCAATGACCTCTCCGGCCTTCATGCTTTCGACCTGCGCGCCGGATGCTGGATCTACCACAACCACGTGCTGAAGGAGCGGCTGGCCAACAACCACGACTGGTTCGATTACGATAGCCTCCAGCATCTGTGGATCACCATGGGTGGCTATGGCAACATGGACGACAACGAGATGCGCACGCCGGCAGGCACCTATTATGGTGTAACGGTGCGCACCTACGATCCCAAGACAGGCACCTGGTCCATCTGGTGGTATGACGGCCGCAATCCCTCCGATCTTGACCCGCCTGTGAAGGGCCGCTTCAAGGACGGCGTGGGCACCTTCTATTCCGATGACACCCTGCGCGGCAAACCCATCAAGGTGCGCTTCACCTGGTCGGGCATCACCGCCACCGCCGCCCACTGGGAGCAGGCTTTCTCCGGCGACGGCGGCAAGACCTGGGAGACCAACTGGATCGCCGAGTTCAGCAAGATCGATTGCACAGCCAACTGAGAGAGTCTCCCGCGGCGGATGCAGGATAGATACTGGGGAAGGCCCCAGGGTCTAGGATCGATGCTACTCCTGGTTTGTCGCCCAACTGTACATTGAGCCGAAATCGGGATCATGTACCGTTGGCCGGTCGCTCGGCCGGAACCCTCATGGCCAGAAATGATACTCGGCGGCCAGGTGCATGAAGCGCCGTAATATGCCCGAAAAGCGGGCCTCCGGAAAGCGCCAATTGCGAAGGGTTTTTGGCCACCCCGGCAAACGGTCAAAGAAGGCGTCAAGCGCCGTCTCGATGCGCTGGTCTCCAGCTGGGATGAAGAACCACAGCACTTCTTGTATTTCTTGCCAGATCCGCAAGGGCAATAATCGCTTCCAGTAATCCGAGGACGAGCCTTCACGACTTTGACCGGCGCCGGTCTGCGCAATATCCGCTCCACATCGGTGATGTCTTCCTGTTTTCCGGGTTCGATTCCGATGATTACCTTAATCCCGCGCCGCTCGCATTGCTCGATAATCTCAAGTGCCCGCTGCTCCGTTGCTACCCGGACAGCGGCAGCGTGCTTATCAGTTCCGATTTTCGCCATTCCCGCTCCTGATGCCAAAATACCGCACACGGCTTCCCAATGACACCGCGCCCTGCGGGGTCTTCCGATTCCAGGAAGGAATTCGCGTCGGCGGCATCTCGATTCCCTCCGCTTTTCACTCGACGGCGCAAAGCGCCTGCTCTCCCCGATGTGCCATGACCGTAAGCCCGCAACAAGTCTGATACGACGGTTTGGCGCATAGTCTTGGCGAAACGGAAAGGACATCGCGGCGTTTTCGCGCAGTTCGAGCGCACCAATAACCCTCTTAAGTATTCGTAAGAAAGCGGGCAAAAAACCATGGGCGCGCTCAGGCACGAGTGGAAAAGCAACCTGCTGAATATCTGGGTTCCGCCGGTTGCTGTGCTGCGGTATTGGGTGGGCTGTTTGGCGGCATCGAGATGCAAGGTTGTCGCGATGCAGGCTCGGAAGCGGCGCCAATGCCTACCCAAACCGCAGTGCCTGCTGGATCAATGGCTGAGCCGTAAACCGCTAACACACAGGAAACGATAGGTCATCTATGGCGCTTGGATGCACGCGCCTTGCGGACCGATCGTGTAGTTCTTTCGGAAGCGCGCGGAGGCGGACGAGCGGCGACGTAGCTTGTGATAGGGGATACAGCGAAGTCCATTTCGTTTCCCCATAATTCGAGCGTAAATCCTTACGACTTTTTCTTGACCTCAGTACCGATCAAGCGAGCCGTGTTCCACGCATGGACCGCATAGGCAGTGTGCGGCCGTCTCCGGTTGCCCTTATCCCCCGCACGGCGCCGGGAGATTTCCGAGCTGTGCTGCTTTCATCCGGAGGGGGCTGCCCCTTCGCTCCGATACGAATCTGTCCGGTCTGCCCATCGGGATGCCGGCACATAACCCGCATTCCGAGGACTGTTCGCCATGCCGTGCTCGATCGTCTGCCGCGTTGGGTATTTGTTGTCACTGGTTTTCTTTCGTTCTTCGCAACGTTCGTCGCCAACTCCCCGGCAAGCTCCGCCGCAAGCCGGCGATGCCCCGCGGGGCGTCAGGCGCTTTGCCCGACGGATGGCCCGCGTGCCGAGCGCGGCTCTGCTGGCCGCATGCCTGTGCGCGATTCCGGCATCGGCCGCGACCACGTGGACGGTGAATACCCTCCTCGATAGGTGGGACGGCCCCTGTAGCAGCAGCACCCCCAACAATGACTGCTCGCTGCGCGATGCCATTTTGGCGGCCAACCAGGATAGTGGCGACACCATCGTGTTTGCGCCCGGGCTGACGGGAACGATCGCGCTCCGGCCCGACCTCGCCCTGCCCAAAATCTCGGCCAACGTGACCATCACCGGCCCTGGCGCGAACGTGCTGACCGTCTCCGGCAACTCCGGGAACTCCAGCTACGAGCCGTATTCAGTGTTTACCGTCGCCAGTGGGGTAACCGCCGTCATCTCCGGGCTGACCATTGCCAACGGGCACTACTATGAAGGTGGCGGCATCTGGAACAACGGCACGCTGACGGTGACCAACTGCACCCTCTCCGGAAACTCCGCCTCCGGCGGCGGCGGCATCTTCAATGACCTCGGCACGCTGACGGTGATCAACAGCACCTTCTCCGGCAACTTCGCCACCGGCCCCGGTGGCGGCATGTACAACAGCGGCACGCTGACGGTGACCGACAGCGTCTTCTCGGGCAATTCCAGTGGCGATGGCGGCGGCATCTACAACGCCGGCACGCTGATGGTGACCAACAGCACCTTCTCCGGAAACTCCGCCCTCTACGGCGTTAATGGGGGTTACGGCGGCGGCATCTCCAACGACGTCGCGTTGACGGTGACCAACAGCACCTTCTCCGGAAACTCCGCCTCTAGAGGCGGCGGCATCTCCAACGTCGGCACGCTGGGTGTGACCGACACCACCATCTCCAGCAACACCGCCTCCAACTACGGTGGTGGCATCTACAACGGCTACACGCTGACGGTGATTCACAGCACTGTCTCCGGCAACTCCGTCTCCAGTAGCGGCAACGGCGGCGGTATTTTCAATTTCAGTACAACGAGCAGCACGGTGAAGCTGGCCAATAGCATCGTTGCGGGCAACACTGCTGCGGGCAGCGCCGACGATTTCGATGATCTCCCGACCCCCCATACCGATGATGGCGGCAACTTTGTGGGCTATTTGGACGGCTCGCCGAGCAGTACGGGCGCCGTAAACCTGGCCCCGCTGGGCAACTACGGCGGGCCCACGCAGACCATGATCCCGCTGCCCGGCTCGCCCGCCATCTGCAAAGGAACCACGACGCCGGCGGACGTAACACTGCCCACCACCGACCAGCGCGGCTGGCCGATGAGCCCCTCGACATGCCCCAGCGGACAGGTGGATGCGGGCGCGGTGCAGACGAACGAGCTGACTGTAACCACGCTCACGGACCAGACGGACTCCAGCCCCGATTGCACGAGCGGCACAGGCAGCACCTGCTCACTGCGCGACGCCATCACGGCGGCCAACGCCGAAACCACGAACAACGGGACGGGCGGCGACATCACGTTCGCGACGGCGCTGTTCGTCTCCGGCACGCCGCCAGTCACCACGCCCGGAACCATCAACCTGAGCCCTAACGCCAGCCCGGCGGGAACGGGCAGCGCGCTGGCCGTCACCGGGCAGGTGAATATCCTCGGCCCCGGCGCGAACCGGCTCACCGTCTCCGGGAACGACTGGTGTCAGGTCTTTAACGCCAACGCGGGGGCAACCGCCAGCCTCTACGGCCTCACCATCGAAGACGGAAATGCCGGCATCTCGAATGGCGGCGGCATCATCAACAGCGGCACCCTGACAGTGAGCAACAGCACCGTTTACCATAATGCCGCCGAGAACGGCGGTGGCATCTACAACGGCGGCATACTGACGGTGACCGGCGGCACATTCTCCAGCAACTTCGCCATCGAAGGCGGCGGCATCGGCAACTACGGCGCACTGGCGGTGACCGGCAGCGTCTTCTCGGGCAATTCCGCTGGTTCCGGCAATTCCGGGGGCAACGGCGGCGGCATCGCCAACGGCGGCCCGCTCACGGTGACCAGCAGCACATTCTCCGGCAATTCCGCCAGTGCCTACGGCGGTAGTGGGGGCAACGGCGGCGGCATCGCCAACGGCGACTCGCTGACGGTGACCAACAGCACCTTTTCCGGCAACTCCGCCTCCTCTGGCGGCGGTATCGGCAATGCCGGCACGGTGACGATGGCGAACAGCATCGCGGCCGGCAACACGACGGGCGGCGTGGCTAATTCAGACGACTGCGATGGTTGCGGCACGCTGGACTCGCACAATCTGATCGGCCTGCCCACCGGTTTCATGGACATCAGCCAGATTCTGGGCTCGCTGGCTTCGAGCCCGGCGACGGCCACGGTAAAGACGATGATGCCGCTGCCTGACTCCCCTTCGGCCCCCACGCTGGGCATCATTTGCCGAGGCTCGGCGGTCCTGGCCGTGGACGCCAACGGCAACCGGCTCACCACCGACGAGCGCGGCTTCCCGATGGACCCCTCCTGCCCGTCCGGCACCATCGACCTGGGCGCGGCGCAGACCAACTACACGGCGGTCGCGTTTCTGCAGCAGCCGACGGATACCCTGGTGAGCCAGACCATCTCGCCCACGCCCATCGTCGAGGTGGAGGAGACGAACGCGCTCACCGGCGCGATGGATGGCGTGGGCGGCATTCCGGTCACGCTGGCCCTCAGTCCCGATGGAAGCCCATCCTATCTCTCCGGCACGCCGACCAAGAGCACCGGGTCCGCGCAGACCGCCAATGGCATGGTCAATGAGGCCATTTTTGGCGATCTCGCGGTCAACACCGCGGGATCGGCCTTCAAATTCGCCGTCATTGCGCCGGTTGTAGGCTCGCAGCAGGCCAGCAACAGCTTCAACGTGTCCGGTCAGGTGACGCACTTTTCGGTCAGCGCCACGACGCCGGTAACGGCCGGATCGGCCTCCAGCGTGATCGTGACGGCGCTGGACGCCAACGGCAGCACCGTTCTGAACAACGCCGACCCCGTCCGCCTGACGATCTCCGGCGATAGCTTCTATCTGACGTCGATGACGTTGAGCAGCGGAATAAGCAGCGGACCTGTGACCCTGACGAGAGCGGGAGCCTATACGCTGACGGCCACCGCTCTCAGGCTATCCTCGATTTCCGGCACATCGAACACGATTACGGTGTACCCGGCGGGGGCCGCGATTCTCACAGCCAGCGGAGGCGGCACGTCGCAGGCGGTGTACGTGAACATGGCCTTCGCCACGCCGCTGACGGTCACGGTGACGGACGCCTACGGGAACCCGGTCAGCGGGCAGACGGTGACCTTCACGCCGCCGGCCAACGGCGCCAGCGCGGCGCTCTCCCCCTCAGGCGTCTGCACCACGGCCGTGGACGGGACGTGTTCGGTGATGGCCACGGCAAACAGAACCGCGGGCAGCTACAACGTGACGGCGGCGGTGAGCGGTTTGAGCAGCGTGAGCTTTGCGCTGACCAACAATCCGGCGCCGAACCTGGTGGTGACCAGCACGGGTGACGATTCCGGCACGGCGTCGAACTGCACCGCACAGCCGTCGACCGCCACCGGCACGGACGGTTCGTGCTCGCTGCGCGACGCGCTGCTCGAGGCCGCGAACCTGCAGACGGCCAACATATACTTCGACACGACGGTGTTCGCCGGAGCGCAGACCATCACGCTGGGCGCGGCGGGCACGCTGAAGATTCCGCCATACACCGGCATCGCCGGCCCCACCACGGGAAGCGGCGCCACGCTGACCAACCTGGTAACGATAAGCGGCGCCGATGCGTACACCGTCTTCTGGTTTGTTCCTAATCAGGATACGGCCACCGCCTCCCTCGCTAACCTGAACATCGTGCATGGAAGCGGCAACTACCCAGGCGGCGGCATCTATAACACGGGCTCTCTGACGGTGACCAACTGCACCCTCTCGGGCAACTCCGCCCCCGGCGGCGGAGGCATCGACAGCTCCGGCGTGCTGACAGTGACCAATAGCACCGTCTCCGGCAACTCCGTCAACGGCGGCAGTGATGGCTGGGGCGGCGGCATCGTGAACAACAGCGCCGGCACGCTGACGGTGACCAATAGCACCGTCTCCGGAAATTCCGCCACCTCCTACGGCGGCGGCATCCTCAACTTCGGCACGCTGACGATGACCAATAGCACCGTCTCCGGCAATTCCGCCAGTGTCGCCGCCGGCGGCATCGGCAACGCCGGCACGGTGCGGATGGCGAACAGCATCGCGGCCGGCAACACGTCGGGCGGCGTGGCGAATTCAGACGACTGCGATGGTTGCGGCAAGCTGGACTCGCACAACCTGATCGGCCTGCCCACCGGTTTCACGGACATCAGCCGGATTCTGGGCTCGCTGGCTTCGAGCCCGGCGACGGGCACGGCACAGACCATGATGCCGCTGCCTGACCTACCTTCGGCCCCAGCGCTGGGCATCATTTGCCGAGGCTCGACGGCCCTGGCCGTGGACGCCAACGGCATCCCGCTCGTCACCGACGAGCGCGGCTTCCCGATGGACCCCTCCTGCCCGTCCGGCGCCATCGACCTGGGCGCGGCGCAGACCAACTACACGGCGGTCCTGTTTCTGCAGCAGCCGACGGATACCCTGGTGAGCCAGACCATCTCGCCCGCGCCCACGGTCGAGGTGTTGGAGACGAACGTGCTCACGGGCGCGTCGGACAGGGTGGGCGGCATTCCGGTCACGCTGGCCCTCATTCCCGATGGAAGCCCATCCTATCTCTCGGGCACGCTGACCCAAACCACCGGGTCAGCGCTGACCAACGGCCTAGTCAATGAGGCCATTTTTGGCGATCTCGCGGTCAACACCGGGGGATCTTCCTTCAAGCTCGCCGTCACCGCGCCGGTTGTAGGCTCGCAGCAGGCCAGCAACAGCTTCAGGGTGATCGGCACGGCGGTGAGTTTGGTGGTGAGCGGGTATCCGTCGCCTGTGTACGTCACGGTGCCGTACACGGGCACTGTGAACGCGCTGGATTCCTACGGGGGCCTGGCCACGAGCTTTAGCGGGAGCGTAAATATTACGACCAGCGGTGGCAGCCCTACCGTGAGCAGCCCGATTACGGTAACCAACGGCGTAGGCACGTTCACGGTGGCTTTCTCCACGGCGGGGCCGGAGAGCATAACGGCCAGCTTTACCGGACTCACGAGCACACCGCAGACGGGGATCATGGTGAATGCGGCGCCGTCGTACGTGGTGACGGTTGCGACCGACGATGTTACCGGTGACGCATCGCAATGCCAGAACGGCGGCGGAGCAGCGAACTGCTCGCTGCGCGACGCCATTACGGCAGCCAACGCAGCGGGCGCAGGCAACATCGCGTTTTCAGGCGTGACCGGGACGATTACTTTAACTAGCGCCCTGCCTACGCTGACGGGAAACATTGGAATCACGGGCCCCGGCGCGAACGTGCTGACGGTCTCCGGCGATAATTCGTATAGAGTGTTTACCGTCCGGGGGGCAACCGCCAGCATCTCCGGGCTGACCATCGCCAACGGGTACTACTACGACGGTGGCGGCATCTGGAACAACGGCACGCTGACGGTGACCGACAGCACGATCTCCGGCAACTCCTCTGTCATCGGCGGCGGCATCTTCAACGGCTCCGGCGGCACGCTGACGGTAACCAAGAGCACCTTCTCGAACAACTCCTCCGGCAACGGCAGCGATGGGGGCGCCGGCGGCGGCATCTTTAACTATGGCACGCTGACAGTGACAGACAGCGCTCTCTCCGGCAACTCTGCCAGCGGCAGCGGTGAGGGCGACGGCGGCGGCATCTTTAACTACGGCACGCAGACGGTAACCAACAGCACCTTCTCCGGCAATTCCGCCAGCGGCGGTACTGCGGGCGTCGGCGACGGCGGCGGCATCGCCAACTACGGCACGCTAATTGTGACCAACAGCACCTTCTCCGGCAATTCCGCCGACAGCGGTATCGCGGGCGCAGGTATCGGCGGCGGCATTTTCACCAGTGGCACGCTCACGATGACCGGCAGCACCTTCTCCGGCAACTCCGCCTCCGGCGACGCCTCCGGCGAGGGCGACGGCGGCGGCATCCTCAACTACGGCACGCTGATTTTGACCAACAGCGTCGTTGACGGTAATTGGATGGGAACCACGACGACCGTAAGCAGCTACGACGATCTCGACGATTTAGACTACGGGGGCGCTCCGACATTCACAAGCGCCGCGGGAAACAACGGCGGCAACGTGGTGGGAAACTACAACAGCCCGGCGGCCACCGCGCCTGCTCCGGCCATCGGCTTGTCTGCGCTGGGCAACTACGGCGGCTCGACGCAGACGATGATCCCGCTGCCCGGCAGCCCGGCCATTTGCGCGGGCGGCTACTCCGCAGCGCACGCGGCGGGGATCGCCTCTGACCAGCGCGGCGTCTCGTTCGGCAGCACCGGCGCGGCCGGCTACTGCCCATCCGGTAGCGTGGACGCGGGCGCGGTGCAAACGAACTACGCGCTCAACTTCACGGCGCAACAGCCGACGAACGTCGTTGTCCGGGCAACCATGTCGCCCGCGCCCATCGTCTCGGTGACCGAAAGCGGCAGTGCGATTGCGGCGGCCTCGGCTACGGTGAGCGTTACAGACGCCGACGCCGACCTGAGCAGCTCGGCAACTACCAGCGCGTCCACCAGCAACGGCCAGGCCAGTTTCGGCAACCTGCAATTCACCCACGGCGAGACCGGCGACACGCTCACGGCCACACTGGCGCTGAATCCGGCGCTCACCCCGCCGCCCAGCCTCTCGATGACCAGCAGCTCCTTCAACGTGAGTCAAATCGGTCAGACCATCAGCTTCAACCCGGCCGTCACGTCGTATACGTATTCCCCATCGGGAACCTTCGCGGTGAGCGCGACGGCCAGCTCGTCGCTGGCTGTGAGCTTCACCTCCACCACAGGCAGCGTCTGCTCGGTGACGGGATCGACGGTGACCATACTCTCCGCCGGGACCTGCACCATCCAGGCCGGGCAGGCCGGCAACACGGATTACTCGGCCGCTACACCAGTCTCGGTGAAGTTCACCATCAACCAGGCGTCGCAGACCATCACCTTTACGCCCGGTTCGCCGGTGACCTACGGCGTCTCGCCGATTGCGCTGACGGCGACCGGCGGAGCTTCGGGCAATGCGGTCAGCTTCAGCGTGGTCTCCGGGCCAGGCACGATCGGCGGCAGCACGCTTACGGTGACAGGCGTGGGCACGATCGTGATCGCGGCGGATCAGGCCGTCAGCACCAACTACGCAGCCGCCACGGAGGTGACGGCAAAGATCGTCGTCAACCCGGCGTCGCAGGCGATCAGCTTTACGCCCAGTTCGCCGGTGACCTACGGCGTCCCGTCGATTGCGCTGACGGCGACCGGCGGAGCTTCGGGCAATGCGGTCAGCTTTAGCGTGGTCTCCGGGCCAGGCACGATCGGCGGCAGCACACTGACGGTGACAGGCGTGGGCATGATCGTGATCGCGGCGGATCAGGCCGGCAACACCAACTACGCAGCCGCCACGGAGGTTACGGCAAAGATCGTCGTCAACCAGGCGTCGCTGACCATCGCAGCCAATAACGCCACGAAAGCCTACGGCACGACGAACCCGGCCTTCACGGGCAGCGTGACCGGGGCTGTGGGCGGCAACAGCTTTACGGAGAGCTTTTCGACTACAGCCACAGCCAGCTCGGACGTGGGCGCATACGCGATTGTGCCCAGCGTGACGGGAGCCGCTCTCTCCAACTACACACAGTCGATCACGAATGGCACATTGACCGTCACGCAGGCCGCAACGGCAACGTCGCTGAGCATGAGCAGCGGCTCCATTACGCCGGGCCAGACCGTGACGCTGACCGCGACCGTCGCCTCCGCGCCCACCGGCACGCCCACCGGCACGGTGAGCTTCTACGATAACGGCACGCTGCTCAACGCGGCTCCCATCACGCTCACTGCGGGTACGGCCGCCTACGCGACGGCAACGCTGGCTCCAGGGGCGAGTCACGTCATCACAGCCACATATTCAGGCGACAAGAACTTTACCGGCAGCAGCTCGACGGCGAACAGCTCTTCCACCATCGTCGTAGCCCCGCTCGACTTCACCATGACCCTCGCCGGGCCGGCCGGCCAGACGGTGGTTCCGGGCAGCAAGATCATGTACCAGGTGACCGTAACGCCCATGTACGGTAGCTATGCGGGCACGGTGAACTTCGCGGTCAGCGGCCTGCCGCCGGGAGCGACAGTTACCTTTTCGCCGTCCAGCATCGCCGTCAATGGTGGTCCGCAAACCATCACGGTCACCATCCAGACTGCTCCGGCAAGCGCCGCGGTGCAGGCTCCTCCTCCGCGGTCGTCGGGCCGGCAAGCGGCGCCTTTCGCGCTGGCGCTGCTGTTGCTGTTCGGCGTGGGGGGCCTGCGTAAGCGTGGACGACATCTGCTGCGGCATTTGATCTGCGTGGCGCTGCTGCTCGCGGGCGGCGCGGCGGCTACGCTGGTGAGCGGCTGTGGCGGCGGCTTCTTCGCGCGATCGCCAGAGAACTACACCATCACCATCACAGCAACCTGCGGCACGCTGCAACACTCGACCAGCGTGACGCTCGAAGTGCAATAACGCGAGGGAGACATACGATGCCAAGACGACTCAGGAGTACGCTCCTTTTGGGAGCGGCGATGATCGCGATGGCCGCGCAGGCGGCGCCGCCACAAAACGCGCAACCCAAGCACCCGCTCGAAGTCGCCTTTACCTGCGACGCAACGCTGTCCGATCTGGTCACCGGCAAGGATTTCTGGATGCAAGGAGGCAGCGTGCAGGCGGCCGGCGAACTCTATCGCGGCATGAGCGCGGTGGCCGACGTGGGGGAATTCACACGTCCAATATCAATTCTTCGGGGGTGAAACTGGACCTGGTGACGGCCACGTTCGGCCCGCGATACACATGGTCGCCGGCACATCGCAAATATGCGCTCTTCGGCCAGGCGCTCGTGGGCGGGGCGTTTGGCTTCAACAGCGTCTTTCCCGCCGCCCCTGGAGCTGCCGCCAGCCAAAACAGCCTAGCGGTGAACCTCGGAGGCGGCATAAACGTCGCGCTCTCGCCCCATCCGGCCTTGCGCGCTTTTGAAGCGGACTGGCTGCGTACACAACTGCCCAACTCCACAAACAACGCGCAAAATAGTCTCCGCGCCGGCGCAGGAATCGTCTTTCGGTTCCGATGACAATCGCCCAGATGAATCGCTATGGAGTGCAGAGGCGCCAGACGCCCCGTTACGCAGGCTCACCGAAAACTCACGGCGTTTCCGATGTTGGCTAGCGGTCACTCACCAAGAATGCCGACAAACAGCGTGATGGAACCACACTTTGCCCAACGCTCTTAATTCTGCGTACCCATATCTTCTACTTGCCGGATTTGGGCCATACTGCCAAGCGAATGCGACCGAATGCGCAGCCTGGCAATCTTTTATAGGGTGAGTAGATCCGGATGCTTTGGCGGAGACGCCTGCCGAACTGCAAATTCCCGTGAGGAGTTCAACCCAATGAAGCAAATCCACAACTGCGCAGGCCTGTTCTGCGCGCTTGCTACTGCGGTGGCCGCCCAGCAGCCGGCCGCCGCGCCCGCCAATTCTCCCCACCCGACGACCGCGGCCGAAGCGCCGATGAGCGATACCAGTTACATCGACGCCGCGGGCACGGCGCACGTGACGCGCGTGGTTCCAGTGCCGGCCGGTCTCAGCCTCCAATCGCGTTTTTTTCTGAGCCATGCCATTCCCGACCAAGTCCCGCCCGAGACGCTGGAGGAGCGCCGCAAGCAGACGGACGAATACACGGCGGGCGCCCGGGCCGAGTGGAACCTGGTATGCCCCAACCAGCTTGTCGAAGACAAGATTGCCGAAGTGCCGGTGCGCATTGTGACGCCGGAGAAAATGCCGGAGGCCAACAAGGACAAGGTGCTGCTGAACCTGCACGGCGGCGGCTTCAACTCCGACTCCGGGTCGTACACCGAATCGATTCCCATCGCCGGCTTCACCAAAATCAAGGTGGTGGCCGTGCTTTACCGCCTGGCTCCCGAGCATCCCTTTCCGGCGGCGGTAGACGACTCGGTGGCCGTGTACAAGGAACTGCTGAAGAGCTACAAACCAGAGCACATCGCTATTTATGGAACCTCGGCCGGAGCGATTCTGACCGCCGAGGTGGCCGCGAAACTGAAACAACTGGGACTGCCCTTGCCCGCGGCGTTGGGCATCTTCAGTGGCATGGGGGATTTTGCGCGCGACGGCGACTCGATAAGCCTGTTTGCGCTGCGCGGGCTCTCAGGGCACCTCGACCCTCCGGACTCCGGACCGCACGACCCGTATTATGTGGCCGGAACGGATCCCAAGAACCCGATCCTATCGCCGATTTACTCTGACTTGCATGGGCTGCCGCCCACGCTGTTCGTCACCAGCGAGCGCGACCTGCTGCTCAGCGGCACGGTCAACCTGCACCGGGCATACCTGGAGGCGGGCGTGGATGCGCGACTGGTGGTGTTTGACGCGCTGCCACACGCCTTCTGGTACAGCCCTAAACTGCCTGAAGGGATCGAGGCAAACCACATGATGGCGGAGTTCTTTGTGAAGCACCTGAGCAACTAAGTCGCTGACCGGGTGAATTTGTCCCTCCCACCCTAGCGGCAAAACAGAGATGCCGTGCCCAGATGGTCCCCTCGGTTGGCGGCTGAGCGGGACTGCCGAAATATTGACCACCCGCCGTCAGGAGAGCACCGCGAGTTTGTCGGACAAATCGTCGCCCACCCGTACATTGAGCCGAAATTGGGATCATGTACCGTGGGCCGACAATCCTCTCGGGAACCGGAGATGGAGGAAAGCAGTCGAGACATTTCAGTACTAATCCAACCCAAGTGGCGAAAGAGAGACCACTCAGCTCTTGACGGCTGCTTCTATCATCCAGTAATGAACTCGAGATCCTGCCCGTGGGGTGGACACTGATGGCCTGCAGACTCTAAGGGCTGCCGAGAAGGAGGGCCAGTCGGCTTGCGTTCGCCTGGTTTGGCGAGACTCATGCCGGAGTGGCCCTATATCTCCACATTTACATTCGATTTCAGCACAGCTCAGTCTTGGGAACCTTCAACCGGCTTCGCCAGGTAGGCATGAGATTCACTAGGGTTGCTCTTCAAAGCTGCAAATCCGATGATCTCGCCCTTGTCGTTGATGGAGCACGCGGACTCCAAATACAAAGAAGTGCTTTGAGGAACGAGAGTATTCAAGTCGGTTGCGGTTCCGTTGCGCCAGAGCACGGCCCGCGGGCTGAAGCTCGCGCTAATTGAGATTCCCAGTGCCATGCCGTTGTTGCCGATGGCGGTGGCAGAGCTGTATGAGTCGCCAGCCAGAGTTCCGAGATCGGTGATGTGGCCCTGCTGCCAAAGAAAGGCATGAAAGCTTGCGTCGCCGGTGGTGTCCGATGTTCCCACAACCTGCCCGTCATCGTTCAGGCCCGTGGCATATATCCCATTGAATTCCCCGTCTCCGCCAAGGTTGCCGAGGTCGATCGCGTTGCCGTCCCGCCACAGAACGGCATGATGTGGCGCGAGATTGTTCTGCTCAAACACATTAAACTGCCCGCAATCTCCGCTGGCGCCCGCTGCCTGACCGAGATCGTTGATCGCGACCGCAATGCCGTCCGGATCGCCGTCTACGGTCGCGAGTTCATATAGGCGCACCTGCGACATGGCGAAGGGCTTCGTCCAGATGACCGGCTTGAACTCGATGGTCTGCGGCGAAACGGACGCTCCCGGACATGTCGAGTCCGCTTCGCCGTTTTCCGCCATTCCCGCTACCATGCCAAAGTCGTTGATTTGTAACGCTGCGCCGTTGCTGCCTTCGGTGCCCGCACTGTTCCGCAGTCTAGGGAGCGCGACCGTGGCGCCATTCTGCCACAGGAAGGGTACGCAAGTGTTGCCGCTATGGGTTAGACCAAGCGCCGCAGATCCGCAGAAGTCTTCGCCATTCGGGTCCTGGGTTTCCGTGTCGGCTTGCCCTACTGCCTGCCCCCGGAGGTTCACGCCGAAGGCAATGTTGTTTGGCCCTCCGAGTCCAGGGATGGTAATGACCCTCGTGCTTGTTCCTTGCCACACTACCGCGTGCGATACCCATTCGGCGGGGCTGTTTGGGTTGGCCAGAACCGTTTCCCCGCTCACCAGCTCATTGCCGCTAATCACAAATGGCTGGCCTTGCGACCACGAGGGGCCCACCGGGCCCAGGTCCACAATGGTGTACTTCGGGGTGGATTGAGCGAGGGTGCAAACCGGCGCTGCCAGCGTGGCCAGAGCCAGACTTAGCCGCGCGATGCGCGACCACTTCGGTACGAATTGAATGGATGTCATTTTCCGTCTCCTGTTTTCGGGGAAGTTCGTTTCGGGGTGGGAAGTCTGTGAGCGTCCTCGGATTCGAAGCACCGGAGGAGCGATGTAAGGCAGATCCGATCCGGACCGCCATTGGAACTCCAAAGGTGGAGCTTGCCGGCAGCCAGCCAGTCTTTTAGGAGAGTGGAAGGGATGTCTTCGCCAAGGCTGTCGCCCTCCAGCGTCATCGCTTCTGCTTCGGCGCAACAAACGGGGCACCAGGTCACGACGGTTTTGCCCCTGCGCACGACCATCAGGCTTTCGGTTTCAATCGTGATCCTTGTCGTTTTCATCACCATGCCACTCTCCGCAAGCCAATCACTACGTCGGCTGCTTCGTATTGAGCGCATAGTGGACGAAGCCGCCCTAAAAAGTCTTCAAGGCGCGGTTCAATATTTCTCAATGTGTCTCAAGAGGCGCTTTGAGGTAATAAAAGCAGGGAGTTACGAAGGATTGAGGAGACTGTGGTAGATTGCACTTACGAATAATAGGTCCCCGGTGGCGGATGCGTTCTAGCATCTTCGAGCTGCCGGCTCTTCCACCTATGGCTACGGACCCCAGAATTGTCTATGAATTCGGGCCGTTCCAAATGGACCCCGACAAGCAGATCCTGCTACGGGGAAACGACCCTGTTGCGGTCACGCCCAAAGCTTTCGAGACGCTGCTCGTCCTGGTACGCCGAAGCCGCGAAATAGTCTCCAAGGAAGAACTCCTCAAGGAAGTCTGGCCAAACTCGTTCGTCGAGGAATCGAACCTGAGCCAGAACATCTTCCTGTTGCGCAAAGCGCTGGGAGATACCGCGGAAAACCGCCAGTACATCGTCACACTGCCGGGCCGCGGCTACCGATTTGCGGCGACGGTCCGCACAGTTACCGAGCACGGCGAAGCCCTGATGGCCCGGGCACGGACACACACGCAAATTGTGGTTGAAGAGGACGAAGCGGAGACAGACCAGGCGTTAAGGGCGCTTCCGATTTCGCAAAAGCGAGGAGCGGGCCGGAAGCTCCAGCTCTCTGTGGCGCTCGTGGCCGTGCTGCTGGCGCTCGGCGCGTTCTTTCTCGTTCGAAGTCGTCGGCTTACCCAAATCACGCATGACAAAGAGTGGGAACAGCTTACCTTCTTCACCGATTCTGCAGTCTATCCCGCGCTGTCCCCGGACGGGCGTATGCTCGCATTCATCAGGGGAAGCGACTCATTCTTGGGTCGAGGACAGATCTACGTCAAGATTCTTCCAAGTGGCGAGCCGGTCCAGCTTACTAACGACGATGCGGTGAAACTGGCTCCTTCGTTCTCTCCGGATGGCTCACGCATCGTCTACAGCATCATCGAGCCCTGGGATACATGGGAGGTTTCCGCTCTTGGTGGCGACCCTCATCTTCTGCTGCCCAACTCCTCATCGTTGACCTGGATCGAGCGAGGGAAGCGGCTGCTCTTCTCCGAGATGAGAGAAGGGCTGCATCTGGTGCTTGTAACCACCGATGAGGACCGGGGAAACAGCCGCGACGTCTATGTGCCCCCTGGAAAACGCAGCATGGTGCATCATTCCTATCTTTCCCCGGATGGACGATGGGTACTCGTTGTTGAGATGGACAGTCTAGGCAAGATTGAGCCATGCCGCGTTGTTCCATTTCAGGGCGAAAAGGACATCAAAATTGTAGGACCTCCCAATGGCAAATGCCTCTCTGGAGCGTGGTCGCCGGATGGCAAATGGATCTACCTCACTTCGAACGCGTCGAACGCGGACCCTGGACGGGTGGGGCGTTCCGGCTGGCAGCCCGCGCCCGGTTCTCATATATGGCGACAGCGTTTTCCCGATGGGGAGCCCGAGCAACTCACCTTTGGCCCAACCTCGCAGGAAGGAATTGCGATGGCCCCCGACGGCAAGTCGCTCATCACCTCCGTTGGCGAAGAGGATCGCACCGTGTGGCTGCACGACAAGGACGGAGATCACCAGATCTCCTCCGAAGGCAATGCTTCATCGCCGTCGTTTTCTTCCGACGGTCGCAGCCTCTATTTCCTCATGTCCAACGGCCAAACCCAAGGCGAGGAGCTGTGGATCAAGGACCTCGCCGGCGGAAAAGTGGACAGAGTGCTGCCCGGTAACCCCATGCAGTCGTACTCCGTGTCGCGAGATGGCAAAGAGGTTGCTTTCACCATGAATGACCAGAGCGGCCGCTCGAACCTTTGGGTCGCCCCGACCAGCCGCCGCACACCCCCCGTGCGCATCTCCTCTCCGGCAGCGGAAGATTCTCCCTACTTTCTGCCTGACGGAGAGCTCGTCTTCCGCGCAATAGAAGGCGGCTCGAACTATCTCTATCGCATGAAGACAGACGGCAGCGACCGCAAAAAAATCTCTCCGGAACGCATTCTGGATATCTACGATGTCTCCCCCGATGGCCGCTGGGTTGCCGCCGGAACGCCCGGCGCCGGCGACGAGGAACAGATCAATCTGGGCACGACCAAGGCATTTGCTGTGGATGAAACCGCGACGGTTTCGGTGTGTGCCGGGTATTGCATCGTTAGCTGGGACACGAGCGGAGGTTTCGCTTATCTCAGCTACCCGATGCGCTCCGAAATGAGTTATCCGTTGGCGGTGATGCGTGACTCGGGGCTGCCAAAGCTTCCACCCCTGGCAGCCACGCGGATCGAAGACTTTGGTAAGCCGAAAGAGAGCACGGCAATCCCCAGGCAAGTGGAGTCAGCCGTGAACCCTTCCGTTTACGCCTACACCCGCCAGAATACGCGCCGCAACCTCTACCGTATCCAGTTGCCGTGAGCCCCCGGCCCGCTTAATCACCAACCCGCCGCAAGGACCTGGTTTTGGGTGCCAGGTGTACGCGAGCACCCAGTTGGTTGCCTTGCAAATATCGATTGCCAATGCGCTAATCCAGCTTCACCTACTGCATGACGAGGCAGCCTGGGACAGAATAGTAACGGCAAACGCTGTTGTGACAGGTTTTCTTGGAATCCGCCCTTTATGGCCACCCTCCTGTCACACTGCCCTCCTTGTGTCCGGTTGAATCAGTGAAGCCAGCAGTACCGCAACAATCCCCACCAGAAATACTCCGTCAAACGTTCCGGCTCCGCCGATCGAAGCCACCGGAGCACCCAATCCCGGAATCTTCGCGAGATTCATCAAGTCTGCACCGATGAGCGTTCCCACACTTCCTCCAATGTAGGCAAGCGGCCCCGCCTGTCGCCAAGAAAGCAATAAGGCGCAAATCGTGGCGAAAATCAAGGGAATGAAGATCGGTAGCGTGATTCCTACGCCACGCACCGGATGCGCCAGATGGTGTGTAACTATCGCCACCACCGCTACTGCAATAGCGGCCTTCAGCAGCAAACGGTTCTTTAGCGCCAGGTAAATCGAAAGCAAGACCGGAATCAATGCCCCGCCCACGTTGATTGCCAGCACTGTTCCTGGCCACTGCCGCACTCTCGGCACTACATATCTCATTCCGTGGTGGTGTACTACCGTCCCTGAAATGACCTTCTCCGGTGAAAACTTCGCTATTGGAATGTTGATCGAGCTGCCCAGCAGTGTCAGCAACAGAATTGTCAATACATACTGCGACGGAATTCCCATCCTTTCGTACGCATAGCGCAGAATCCTCAATTGCACCAGCAAAACCAACAACGAGAGAAGAAGAAACAGAGCCAGCAAAAAGGGCCACTCAAATGGGAAATAGTGCATACCAGAAAACTGCATCGGGCGCTCCATCGTCTTCAACAGTAGAAGTAACGAAAGTATATACGTAGATCCACAAAGCGCCGCCGCTGCAATGTTTTCGGCGCGATCACTGAACTTGAGCGTCGCTAATCGGCGAGAGACCGCTCTTGTGCGCCACAAAAGAGATAGCAAAAGATACGACCGTAATGAACAATATGGAACATGAGGACAACTTCGATCTGATTCCCACGTGTCCCAGAGCGTCCGGTGGGGTAGCGCACGGTAGTGGACAGGCCGAAACGCCGCGCCGAGGATCAAATCGCTCGTTCTGTCTGTGTGGTCGCCCAACTGGACACGATCCTGGTTTGGGCCACCGGGCTCCCAGTTCGCGCCACGGCCGATGGCAGGTCATCCGCCCAATTAGGGTCTTTCCCACTCAGTTCGTCGCTCGGAGAGGATCAGCGAAGTGGAAATAGACGTGTCTCCGGCCTCAATCTGTTTTGGCAACGAGGCCGCAACTTGAGGAGCTGCACTTTGACCCAGTGTGGTAAGCCACTTCTTAGCTTCTATTACGCAACCCTTCGCCACGAAGCATTGAACCGATGCCGATCCGTCCGCTTTTGTCTCCTCAATGTCAGTGATGCCTTCCCTCGTGTCATCGGTTGTCACCCAAACCCCTCTGCCAACACTGCGGCCGGCTGGCCACTTGACATGTACATGAACGGTGCGGAGGCGCAGGCGGGGCGAAAGCTGTATGCGAATGTTTGAGAGCTTCTGGCCCGGCGCTAGATGAATTATTTGCGCTTGCCCGCGGTCCGAAACTCCCGGTGCATAAGTGCGCGCATACGGCGTATCAACATTCGGCTGGGAACTTAAGTTGATCCCGATGAGGTAGTTCCCGGCCGGCATTCCTTTATAGTGGAAGGCACCGCGTGCAGACGTTGTCTCATGATGAATGAATTCCTCCTCACTTCCGTGCAAACCCAAGAGGTCAAGTTCCAACCCAGCGACTGGCTTGCCACTTTCATCGACGACCGTTCCCGAGAGAGCCCCCGACGCAACCATGACGAGCCTCACATAGCCGCAAGAGTGCTCCAGAACCTCGACCGGCTGTTTCCATGGCAGATCATAGGTCGCAAGTGTTGCGTTCAAGACATATTTTCCGGGCTGAACTGGCTCAATCGTGAAGGCACCCGCTGCGTCGGCGGTAGCTTCCAGGTTTCCATTGCGGCCGATGGCGCTCACCTTTGCGCCTGATATCGGCCAATCAAGATCAGCTTGGACCAGTCCCTGAATACTGGTCGGCGCAAGGCCTTTCTTCCACAAACGAAGCCACTCGATGTCATCTGCAGCTGTGGTGGCGTCACGCGTGCCCGTGCATTCCGGCGCATAATATACCGGCATCTTTGGGTCGAACCCTGGGGGTAATGGTTTTTGCTTGCCGCCGGGTTTCGCAACTGTCATTGCAGCAGTATCGACGGGAATGAACTTCCCATCGGAAGCGAACACCAATAATCGCTTTCCTATTTCGTATTCGGCGTAACAACTTGTGAAGCTTCCCGGATCGATCCAAACCTCCTTCGTGCCTTCGGACAATCCTTTGAAGATTTCATCGACGGTGAACTTGTAGAGTGTCTGTTGGACAAATGTTCCCGAGCCGTCTTCGTTCGAGTAAACAGGCGTTCCGACGAAGACCACTGGCGCGGCAGAGATGTAGGCACAAGCAGCAGCTGGAGCACTGCACTCGCAGGCAAAGCCTGCAATATTGCAGGCCACAAGGAATGCAAAGACGGCAATCAATTTGGGTTGATTAGCGCACATATTGACAACTCTTGACCTTGTCGAAAGTATAGATCTGCCGGTTCCGAGTGTGTCGCCCTACCGGAAGTTAGCTTCTGGTCAACAGCTCCCTTGAATCAAGATGCAGGGGCGTTTTCGATTCGCGCAAAATCGCCGATGCACGTTTCCAGTGTCGCAGGCCATCGCCTCGAATGACATCAGTCATAGCAGACGATCACACCCGTCATATGCTGCAGACGCATGCGTTGGCGAATGCGGACTTCAGTCTGTGGTCATCCGGTTCCTCCGCGATCAAGTAAAAGGAACCAGGCGCAATTGAGGTTTTTCGGTTTAAGTCATCGGCTCAGCGGCTTGGTCCGGGATTTGGTCCAAACGGGCGCCGAAAGGGCTCCTTTTTGAGCACTGGAGTCCTCTATACTCCGTTGAAAACAAAGGCACTCAAGGTCTCAATCGTCGGCTGTTAACCGACAGGTTGCAGGTTCGATTCCTACCGTGTCCACCAATAAAATCAACCACTTACAGACACCTCCAAATCAGACTTCGCCGAACTTCGCCGAATTGCATTCGGACCCCGCGGCTTTCTTCCTTGCAGCCCCATCTCTTTTACAGGCGCTGACCAGCCATCGAGCACAGCATCCGTGCGCGAGTTCACGGCATCGAAAACGCTCTTCTCAATGGTCTGCACCTACACGTTTCCGGCACGACCCTTTCAGGAGTGGAGTATCGAAAATTCTTCCGGCGCGCAGCGCCGCAGTGGCCTGGACTGGGGAGCAAAGGCAGATCATGCATTCGTCCCCCCGAACATAGCTGCTGTTGGATCCGACGAAGAAGCGACGTAAGCGGTTTCGTTGCAGGCAACTCGACGGCATCAGGAGCGGGCACGCGACGGATACGCAGAGTCGGCTTCTTGCGAAGGAAGAATAACGACAACAAAAGGAATGGGAAGAAAATGCCCGCTGCTGCTGTGCTGGATATGGCCTCATCAAAAACTACCGTGTCCTGATGGGTTCCGGCTGGCGTTGTCGAAGCAGTTGTTATCGTCGACACTTTGGTCGCTGATCAATAACTGCATATGGCTCCAGCAGGTAGGTTCAGGCAACTTGCAGTGGCACTTATCACTGCAGCAGGGAAACTGATCGAATAGGTTGCCGTTGCCGCAGGAGAATCAACTTCAAACTGCAATATGTCGGAGGTTCCACCGCCTGGTGCAGGGGTTTGCACGTTGATCGCAGTAGCACCTGGAATAGCAATGTCAGCGGCGGTGACTGTGGCAGTAAGTTGTGATGCGCTCACGTACTGCATAACAAGAGCCGAGGTTCCCCAGTACACTGTCGAGCTGGGCAGGAAATTCACTCCGTTGACGGTAATGGCGAGGGCCGTGCCTCCTGCATTGGCAATGGCGGGAGTTATATTTCCCAAAAAGGGCAAGGCATTTGGGTTGACCGTCAAAGTCACGGCGGCTGTCTCCGTCGTGTAATCGACGGCATCTGTGGGGTAAAGGTGACGGACAGAGTTTCATTGCCCGCAGAAAGGATCACAATGGCCGTTCGCTTTCGTTTGACTTGCAGAATCGACCCAGTGATCCGATATGAAGACCTTGGGAGGCTCATCGGGGGCTATGTCAAAAACAGCCCGCTCACTCACCGAAACGCTGGAATGAGCGGGCTGTTGTTCTCAATGCTCTTATGGCTTGTACACCCAGAGGTCGTTGAGTTGTCCCAAGGTTCCGGCCGAATCATAGCCATACCCGCCGAAGAGCCAGAGATTTCCGCTGCTATCGATCCAATTCGCAGCTCCGTCGCGGGCTCCAGGAAGGTTCACGGCGGCCGGTACGCTCGGAGTACCGTACACAGCGGGCTGGTAATCGTTGTCTGAGTTGCTCCCCCCCATCCATGCCCAATCGCTTGTGGCAGGGTTGAACTCCCAAAGGTCGTTGATATCAACGTTGTCCCCACTCCCACCAAAAACCCAGACGTTACCGTTGCTATCCCTCCAGTTCGAAGCGCCAAACCTGCCTCCCGGGATGTTGCCGGCAGCGGGGATTCCCAACGTGCCATACACCCCATCAACGTATGAGTAGTTTGCAACCACACTCGTCCATTCTTTCGTTGAAGGAGTGAATTCCCAAAGGTCATTAAGGGGATTAGACCCATAGAGATCGCCCCCAAAGAGCCAGAAGTTACCGCTGCCGTCCGTCCAGCTTGTAGCCTCTTGGCGGCCACCGGGAAAGCTTCCAGGAGGAAGTGTAATAGTGGTGTTGGAGGTACTGGTTCCGGCCATCCACACCCACGTTTTGGTTGAAGGACTATATTCCCAGAGATCGTTGAGTATGCCTTCAGAGCCACCGGATGCCTCGCCCGCGCTTCCGTATCCGTGGCCTCCAAGGAGCCAGAAGTCGCCGCTGTTATCAATCCATATCGAACTGTTTGAACGACCGCCAGGAGTTCCAGCAGATCCTATCGCACCGTACGACCCCGGCCATGAAAAATAGTAATAAGTCGAGGTAGGGGACCCGCTAATTAGGATCGGACCATATAGGTTGTTATATCCGCTCACCCAGGTCCATTGGTTAGTCGAAGGACTGTACTCCCAAAGGTCGTTGAGGTTGCCTAAGCTGTAACTGGTGTCTATTTGAGTCGAACTAGTGGTTTCGAGTGCGCAAGCGCCGCTGACGCAACCATGACCTCCAAATAGCCAGAGGTTGCCGTTGCTATCGATCGAGGTCGAAGCCCCATCGCGGCCTCCGGGGATGTTGGTGGACGAAGGTGTACCCTGTGTTCCGTACACTCCAGGGGTGCCATAAGCAGTATAGCCGCTGACTAAGTTGTTTGGTTGAGGAATGGTCTTGCTTCCGCCCACCCAAGTCCATTCCATAGTAGAAGAACTGAACTTCCAAAGATCGTTGAGTTCGCCTAGATAGCCGGCGGAGTCGATACCATAGCCTCCGAAGAGCCAGAAGTTGCCGCTGCTATCGGTCCAGGTTGCAGCTCCATCGCGGGCTCCGGGGAAGTTTCCCGAACCAGCGCCGTAAATCCCTACCGGGGTGCAGGAATAATTGTGATAGAAGGATGTGCAACTTGCCGCCGTGCTGTTTCCGCCCATCCAGGTCCATTCGCCAACGCAGGCGACCTCGACGTTCGTAATATTGAAGTTTGCAGTTCCGCTGCCGTTAGTTACCGTGCAAGAGTGGGCGGCGGGTTGGGTAAGCACCGTCACGCTGTATGTGGTGCCGTAGTCGAGTGCGGTGGCGAAAGTGAAGCTGCCGTTTGCACTCACCGTAAAGTTGTCGCCGAGATTGTCTTGCAACACCAGTCCCGTGCCCCTGAGGTTGTAAACTGTGCCGCCGATGGTGTAAGTGGTCGTCTTGCAGGTGACACTCACATTCGTGACATTGGCGCTAACCGTTCCGCTGCCGCCGGTCACTGTACAGGTTTGCTTCCCAGAGCTGGGCTGCGTGAGCACGGTGACGGCATAAGCGCTCCCGCTCGCGATGGGAGTTGCGAAGGTGAAAATGCCGCTGTTGCTCACCACAAGAGTGTCGCTGTTATTATCCTGCAACATTAGACCCGCGCCCGTGAGGCCAGTGACTGTACCGCCGATGGTGTAAGTAGGGATTGTCGTGCAGGTGATCGCCACATTGGTGACGTTGGCTGTTATCGTTCCGCTGCCATTGGTAATCGAGCAAGTCTGGCCAGTGGGCTGCGTATTTACAGTGATGTTGTAGGTGCTGCCGTAGGCAACGTTGTTGAAGAGTGCAGGATAGGTGCCATTCTGGCCCAGGCTCGAGAGGCTTCCGCCGTTGTTCTGCAGCACTAACTGCCCTGAGCCCGATAGACCGGTCACTGTGCCGCCGATGGTGAACGTACTCATCGAGCAAGTGATCGCCACATTCGTTACGTTCGCCGTCAGGGTTCCGTTGGCATTGCTCACCGAACAACTTTGGCCGGTGGGCTCTGCGGACAAATAGACGAAGTAAGTGCTACCGCTGGCAACCCCGGTGAAGGTGAAGCTGGTGGCGTTCGCGGCAATCGTTAGGCCTCCACTGACACCGACACTATCTTGCAAGACCATCCCCGAGTTCACAACGCCTGTGATCGTGCCGCTAATGCTGTAGGTCGAATTCGTCGTGCAGGTGACCGTCACATTGGTGACATTGGCACTAGCCACTGTGCCGCTGCCGTTAGTCACTGTGCAAGTCTGCGTGGGAGTGCTGGGCTGCGTAAGAACCGTCACGCTATATGCACCGCCGCTGGCAATTGCTGTGCTGAAGGTAAAGCTGCCGCTGGCGCTCACCGCCAAGTTGTTGCCGTTATTATCCTGCAACACCAGACCCGTGCCCGCAAGTCCGGAAACCGTGCCGCCGATGGTGTAGGTTGGGTTCGTCGTACAGGTGATTGCCACATTGGTGACATTGGCTGTTATCGTTCCGCTGCCATTGGTAATCGTGCAAGTCTGGCCAGTGGGCTGCGTATTCACAGTGATGTTGTAGCTGCTGCCGTAGGCAACGTTGTTGTACAGTGAGCTATAGGTTCCATTGGTTCCCACACTGCTGATTGTTCCGCCGTTGTTCTGCAGCACTAGCTCCCCTGAGCCAGAGAGTCCAGTCACTGTGCCGCCGATGGTGAAGGTATTCAACGAACAGGTGACGGCCACATTGGTTACATTAGCCGTCAGGGTTCCGGTGGCATTGCTCACCGAACAGCTTTGGCCGGTGGGCGCTGCGGACAAATAAACGTTGTACTTGCTGCCGCTGGCAACCCCTGTGAAGCTAAAGCTGGTGGCGTTTGCGGCAAGCGTCTGGCTTCCACCGACACTATCTTGCAAGACCAGTCCCGAGTTCACAAGACCGGTGACCGTGCCGCTGATGGTGTAGGTGGGCGTCGTCGTGCAAGTGACCGTCACAATCGTGACATTGGCCGTGGCTGTTCCGCTGCTATCGCCTACCGAACAGCTTTGGCCGGAGGGCTGCGTGAGAACCGTCACGTTATAGGCGCCTCCGCTGGCAATTGCAGTGCTGAAGGTAAAGCTGCCGCTGGCGTTTACTGCCAGATTGTTGCCGCCGTTATCCTGCAAAACCAGACCTGTGCCGGTGAGACCGGTGACCGTGCCGCCAATGGTGTAGGTGGTCGTTGAGGTGGTCGTGCAGGTGACCGCCACATTGGTGACGTTGGCGCTGGCCGTGCCGCTACCGTTGGCTACCGTGCAAGTCTGCGCCGGAGATGTAGGCTGCGTGAGAACCGTGACGCTGTAGGCGCCTCCGCTGGCAACTGGATTGGTGAATGCGAAGCCACCATTCCCCGAGACCGCCAGATTGTTGCCGGCATTATTCTGCAACACCAGCCCTGAGCCGGTGTACCCGGTGACCGTACCGCTGATAGCGTATGTGGTCGGAGGGGGGGTGAGATTCGCTCCTCCGCCGCAGCCAACAACCGTAATCAACACCAATGCCGATAGCATTAATGCACAGAATCTCGTCCAGTTTCTCATTCGCGAACTCCGTTTCCTTCTCCGAGTTGAAGATGCTATGAATCATTCACTTAGAGCGTCGATCTCTTATGAACCAAGCCCCGATTGAAACAGCTAGAGCGTCTCGCGGCTAATCGGGAGACTTCATCGATTCGGTAAAGGTCGAAGAAGGTCGCGAAGATCGCAGCACTCAACCAAGGGAGTCGTGACTATGTGCCTCAGCGAGGAGAATTGTGACGGCTGAAGTGAGAGATTTCTTAAAAATATTCTCTAGAATACTCATCGGAAGTCGGATTTCTTTCTTGATTCGCCAACAAAAGACATTCCGAAGACTTGCCTTTTCGCATTACTCCCATGCTCCGAAGGCCACGAATCCGGCCCAGTACCAGGGATGGGTGCTCTTGCCGGCTGCGCGTCGGGCTAGCAACAGCTTGCGCTCGGCATTCCACATAGAGTCGGCTGTGGAAGCATGAAGGCCCAGACGCTGGGCATACAGCTCGTGCATGAACTGGCGGGTCAGATCGTCATCTACGGACCACAGCGATATAACGACGCTTCGAGCGCCAGCCTCGCGAAAGGCACGTTCCAGGCCCAACACGCCCTCGCCATCGTGCAATTCGCCGTTGCCGGTGTTGCAGGCGGAAAGCACGGCCCAGTCCAGGCCGCTCAGGTCCATGGAGGCAATGCGCTGCGCGGTGAGGATGGAAGCGCCGGCAGCATGGGAATCACCGGCAAAGATCAGTCCCGAGCGAAGCAGCGGATTGCCGCCTCCGCAACTGCTGTCCCGCAGAAAGGCATGCGTGGCGATGTGGAGAACGCGGCTGTGCGACGCATCCGCGAGGAATCGTGCACTTGTCGCTTCCGTGCCGGTCTCTACCTCCCATGGCTCGCTGCTATTCCAGCGCTGCCACGCGGCACGAATATCGTCGACCTCGGTTGCGGTGCCTGGCAGGGAACGGAATTCAACCTTGTCCATGTTCTCGCAGTTGATATCCGCATCGCGCAAGACAGATGCAGACAAAGTGTTTCCGGCCTGCTCAAATGCTGGATTGCCTACCGCCAGTAACCCGGCCTTCTGGCGCACGACCTCGGTGGGAACCAGATCGCGCTCGCTGGAGAGGAGGTGAATCACCGGTCCGTGCTCGACCAAATATCCTTTGCCCTCGGGCAGGCTGCTGAATGGAATCAGATTGAGGAGTCCGTCAGGTACAACCAAGGCCAATTTGGCATCGCCGACTTCGGTGCGCAGCGGATCCCATACGCGCTCGCGCAGTGCTGCCGCAGCCTCGCGCCATTGGCGTTCATTGCGAACCGAGCCTAGACCAGCGGCGTGAGCCTCTGCGTCAGCGCTCGCCCTGGCGCGGGTCACCAGTTGGTTGATCGGTTTGGCGTCACCCAGATCGAAAACGCGAATCTGGCCGGAATCTGGTTTGAGTACAAAGGCGAGATAAGCCGACGACACGGTGCGCGCGGGATCAACTTTCTCCACAGCGTAGCGCTTGTAGGACACATAGGATATGAGGACCGAGTGGGTAGGCAGGCTGCGGCGAATATCTTCCAGGCGGACGGCGCCGGACCGCTCATCATCGCGCAGGGCAACACTACGCTCGGCCAACTCGCGTTCGATCTTCTCCATCCGGCTGGTAGCTTGAACGATGGCGTCGTTGTCCTGGTTTGCCTGTTCCTTCTGTTCAACGGCCAGCAGATCGACGCGAGCCTGGTCCATCTCCTTGAGCAGCCGAGCGACCTCCGGGTCCTTGCTTGCATTCAGGTTCTTCTGGCGGCGCGCCATCTCGTCGGCCACCAGAACGCGGGACCGCAACATCTCTTGATAGATGTCAGCTGGCGGCATTTCGGGATGGCGCGCGAGAACCGAGAGCGCAATATTAAGACCTTGGGGACGGTCAATGCTGTAGGCAAGCGCCTGTCTTTCCGGCAGAGTGCGAGCCTCCAGCACAAAGCTCTCACGGCTCATTTGCGCGGACTGCAGGCTCTCTTTGATCGCACGCGGAAGATCACCTCCAGACGCCAGAGAGCGCGCGTACGCCAGGTGACTCCACGCCGGTGAATCGAAGAAAGCGAAATGGCCGCTGATAGCGCTATCGAAATTCTTCCAGGCAAGAGAGAACTCTCCGGTACGGCTGTATAATTCGGCCAGATACTCAAGAGAGTTATCGACTTCCCAGGAGTCATGTCCAAAGTTCTTGAGGTTGAGCTCAAGAGCGCGGTTTAAGTGGGAGAGAGCTTTGAAAAAATCTTGGGTTTTAGTGTAATGCACACCGGCGTAATTCTCGAAGGAACCTAAACGTGGGTCGTCTGGATACGAGCGGTAATAGATGAACAAAGCCTCTTCAAAATCAATACCGGCGCCGGTGTGATCGCCGATCCAATCCTTCGCGTCAGCGACAAGCGCTAGCGCTGTTGCCAGAGCCAGTTCGCGCTCTGGGCCGCCCTTTCGGTCGATGGCGATGCCTGCTTCGGTCGTTCGCAGCGTACAGGGTATGTCTCCCAGCCGATAGCAGACAGAACCTAGTGAGTAAGCGGCAACGGCGAAGTACTGAGAATTTGGGAACTCTTTTCGTGCAACCTCAAAAGCACGATCCGCGAAGAGCCGCGCCTCGGAGTAGCGGCCGAGCCAAACATAAACATCCGATGTAACGGCCAGAGCATTCACGTAGGTAGTGCTGCGCGGACCCGCCGCGGCTTCTGCCCCGGCCAGCGCTTGCATGGTGAGCTCCAGTATCTGGGAGTTGGGCTCCCCCGTTAACTGCATCTCCACCAGTTGGGCCTGTGCTTCGGCCACTTCCACCGTTTTGCCGGGATGCGCGAGCTCGGCGGCATGTAGGGCTTTACGCGCCTCGGCGACTAAGTCAATCGACGGCTTGTCGGAAAGGGCAGCCTGTTGGGTACTTTGCTGCACGGGCTGGGCAGCCTGCTGCGCGGGGCTAGGCAGACAGAGGAGCACAAAGAGAAGTGGCAACGTCAACCTGCCGATTGCAACTCGCATTGAAGTACCTCTTAAACGAGAAGTAGATTGATCCATTGCGCGTTCATCCAATTCAGATGGATTCTTTTATCGCCAAGCCGTTACTTTGCTTCAGAGTTCTTTCCTTCGACCGCATTGCCCTGACCGGTCAACGCAGTCATCCGCCGCCTCTGCTTCCGTGCTTTTCCTTCCAAATCTCCGCGCAGGGCAATGGTGCGCTTGAGGTAAGCGTTAGCCGTGGCCGGATCGTTGCCGACGAGTGCGATCTGTGCCAGTTCATAGAGTGCGGCCTCCTGTTGGGGCGAATCTCCGGCATTGGCCACATTGCGCAAAAGCTGAGAAGCCGAGGCATAATCCCCCAGGTGCATCTGGCAGGCGCCGGAGTAGAACGCGGCCGCGCGCGCTTCCCCGCTCTCGGCAGGAACTTGCGCCAGAGCCGCGACGGTGCCAGAGCAATTGCCATTGGTGTATTCCTTCATCCCTGCTTCAAAGTGTGCGTCCAGGCTCTCTCCGCGCAGATTGGGCAGGCGGAATGCAGGCAATGTGAGGTCGGCCAACTGGGAAAGATGCACGGGCTTCGCGGCGGGTTGCGAGGGAACCTGCGTCTGCGGAGGCGATTGCGGTTGACTCAGAGCTCCCGTCGGCTTCCCCGGCCTGACTTCTATTCTCTTATAGGTGAATACGCTCACCAGCAGCATTGCGGAAATGGCTCCCGCACTCCAAAACCACACCGGCCAACCGAGCCGGCTCCTCGGCTCAAGCTCCGCAGGCAGAGCAATGGGATTGCGAGCCAGTTCCAGGCCGACAGCCTGAATGGCTTGCAGGCGGGCCAAACAAACCGGACAGTCGAAGTAGTGCTCTTCAAACTGCTCGATCTCGCGGGCGGACAAAGTACCCTCGATGTAGGGCAACGAATTGAGTTCAGCAAGTGATCCAGTGCATTTTGTCATCGAACAACCCTTTCACTCAAGTGAGTCGTGGAATTGTTTTGTGACAGCTTCAGGATTAAATTAGCGACTTTCCGCGTAGCGCGCACCTTCCTCTGCCGCACGACAGTTGGACTCAGACGCAGTTGCTGGGCGATGACCCCGGGCTTAAGCCCTTCCACCAGAGTCATCTGGAGTATGGATCGATCAACCGGGTCCAGGGCGGAGATAGCGCGCGCTGCCAGCACTTGCTCTTGCTCCTCCGCGACCAGGTCCATGGCTGCTACATGATCAGGCAGATCGTTAGGAAACTCCAACGAAACAGGCTGGCGTGTAGCCTTTTCAAAATGGCTATTGAGAACGTTGCGGGCGATCCCAAGAATAAAAGAAGACAGCTTTTCAACTTCGCGGAGCTGCCCGCGCCGCAGAGCGCAAATAGCCTCAACCATCACATCCTGCTGTAGATCGGCCGCCAGATCGGGGTCACGGGTTCGAGCCAGCAGCATGGCCCTGATCCGGTGAAGATATTGCAGGACTAGGGACTGCTCGGCCTCCTGGTCACCCGCGACAATGGCCAGCACGATCCGCTCATTTTCCTGAGCTTTCTCGACTGCTACTCCTGCGTCATCCCTTCTGTGTTCGCCAGACATATAATTACTTTGACCCAAAGTCGCTCAGCCTTCATTCTTTCATAAGGCGGAGTTGCCGAATCGGTGTAGTTTACGGAATTGAGCGGCATTACCGGGAGGTCGAAATCAAGTAAGGTAAATTTGAAGCAGGAAACCTACAGCATACTGGGAGTAAAGATGCGCTCCATCGGCGCTCTGTTTATCGGATTACGGCTGCTTTTCATGGTCTTAGGTGTCATCCGCTGATCTGCATGTCGTTGAAAATACGTTTGATTGAAAATTCGATTCCTACAACCGGTAGTTTACGACGGGTAAAGTTTCGATGCTTTTTAGACTTCGCCGAACTGTAATTCCTAGGCCCTCAGGGACCACATCCGATACTTCGCGAACGCTAATATTTTCTTCGCGCGCTGCGGGCCTGAAAGCCTGCCTGCCTATCGAGCGAGTTCTTCGGCACGCTCAATGCACACCCTCAGGCAGATCGGTTTTCCCGTGAAACTCGCGGTATACAAAGACGACGTAGCCGATCGCAAGGACCATACCAAAACTCCACCAAACCAGTCCGACGGCGAGGGTATGCGGACCGGAGATAGCACGGTTGAGGGTGATGTCGCGGTCGGCCCCGGTAGTAGCGGGGAGCAGTGTAGGATAGAGTCCCCAACAAGCTCCGGCAAGCATGAAGAAGAGGTAGAGGCCGGAAGAGAGAAACGCTTTGATTGGCTGGGCGTTTCGATTGAGGAACCAGATTCCGGCCATCGAAGCGATAACCCCGCCGGGGACGACGAAAGTAATTGGGTAATTGAAGTAGTTGTTCAGACTGGCTGGGCGGACGATGATCGTGGCGGCGAGGCTTACGACGGTGAGGGCCGCCAATGCAAGCCAGAGTGGAGTGACGATGCGGCGGGCGCGCAAGGCCAGGTCGCCGGAAGTCTTGATGGTGAGCCAGAGAGCGCCGTGCAGTGTGAGCGCAACGAGAGCGACAAGGCCACCAATCACGGTGTACCAGTCAAGAATGCCTGGGTATGTGCCTGGTTGCCAGTTGGTCCAAAGAGGCAGGAAAAAATAGCCGTCGGCTTGCAGCGGAACACCGCGGAGTACGTTGGCGAGGGCAGCGCCGAAGAAGATGGTGAGTAGAGCGCTGGACAGGCCGAAGAGACCATCAAGTAGTGCGCGCCAGATCCCAACCTCTATGTGGTTGCGTAACTCCAAACTTACGCCCCGCAAAATCAGCAGCCATAGCACGATCATCAGCGGGAGATAAAAGCCACTGAAGGCCGAGGCGTAAAGCAGCGGAAAAGCGAAATAAAGTGTGCCGCCGCCGGCCAGCAGCCAGACCTCGTTGCCATCCCAGACCGGGCCAATGCTGGCAAGCGTGGTGCGCCGTTCCGCCTCGGTACGGACCAGGAAGAGATGCAGCACGCCCACTCCCAGATCGAAGCCGTCGAGCACCACATATCCCACGATCATCACGGCAACCAGCCAGAACCATATAAAACCCATCATCATCAAGCTCCTTCTACTTCAGGCCGTCAAAGACGAGCGGCAATTGTCAATCGGCATGAATCGCGTCGGCGGGAATGGCCTGCGGCTCTGGGCCGTTGCTGATTTCGCGATAAATCAGTACGGTAAACAGGATGCCAAGCAGCAAGTACAGCCCCATGAAACCCAGCAACGTAAATAGACCATTGCTGGCCGAGACGGTGTTCGAGTAGCCCTCGCTGGTGCGCATCAGGCCATAGATGAGCCAGGGTTGGCGGCCAAGTTCGGCGGTCATCCAGCCTGCGGTGTTGGCGATGTAAGGAAGCGGGAAACTCAACAGCAACGCCCACAATGCCCAGCGTGATGTGTAAAGACACTTACGCCAAAGCAAGAATGCGGAAACGATCATCAGCAGCGCAAACCAGGTTCCGAGGCCGGCCATAATGTGGTAGGCGTAGTAAAGCAGCGGCAGCGCGGTGGGCCACTGATCGTGCGGGATCTGGTCCAACCCTTTGACTTCGGCCTTGGTCGTCCCATAGATGAGGAAGCTCAACAGATCGTTCACCACGATAGGATTGTCGATCTGGCCTGTCTCTTCATTGGGTTGTCCCATCAGCACGAGGCCCGCGCCGGTCTCGCCGTGGAAAAGGCCCTCCATTGCGGCGATGGCGGCGGGCTGGTTGCGCGCAACATACTTGCCGTGCAGGTCGCCGGTGGGAAAGATGATGAGGATCGAGGAGACGAGGCCTGCAATGACACCGACCTTGAGAAACATGCGGCCGTAGCTCTCGATCCGTCCCTCAAGCAGATAGAAAGCTCCAGTGGCGGCCATGACAAACGATGCTGTAATCACAGCGCCGGTCATATTGTGCGCGTATTGCAGCAGGCCCCAGGGATTCAGAAGCAGTTGCCAGAAGCTGAGCACCTCGAATTGCCCGTTAGGAAGGCGGTCGTAGGCTATCGGGTGCTGCATCCAGGCATCGGTGACGATGATGAAGAAGCCTGAAATCCACGATCCGACGAATACCATCACTGCCGAAAACCAGTGCATCAGCTTTGAGATCCGCTTTTCGCCATAAAGAAACAGGCCGAGAAAGGCCGACTCCAGAAAGAAGCTGAAGACGCCTTCCATAGCCAGCGGCTGGCCGATCACTCCGCCAGAGAGACGCGAAAAACGCGCCCAGTTCGTGCCGAATTCGAACTCCATCGGAATACCGGTGACAACGCCAAAGACGAAGTTGATGGCGAAGATGCGGCCCCAGAAGCGCGCCGCACGGTCCCACTCTTCACTTCTGGTCTTGAGCGCAACCGACTTGAGCACCACAATCAAGAGTCCCAGGCCCATAGTAAGTTGAGGAAACAGATAGTGGAATGTGATGGTGAAAGCAAAGTGCAGGCGGTGAATCAACTCAGCAGTCATTGGAACTCCATCGATAGGACATGCGCGGTAGCACTGAGGAAATACTCCTCCCCGCATGAGCTTGCCAGTAACAAGGATAAATGTAAAGCAGCGGGAATGCCCGGCGAGATGCAATATATCGTGATACGATATTAACATGAAAGTCCGAGCTGCTTCGTTCGGGGTTGACCCGTTGCTCCGCACTTTGGCTGAGTTTCGTTTTGAACTGCGCCGCTTTTTGCATTTCAGCGAAGGCGCGGCGTTGGGCGCAGGACTGCAGCCGAAACAGCACCAGCTTCTCTTGCAAGTGGCTGGGGCTCCCGAGGGAGCAGTGGTGACGATAGCTTATGCTGCCGAGCGACTGGGATTGAAGCACAACAGCGCCGTTGAGCTTGTGAATCGATCGGAGCGTGAGGGATTGCTCAAACGTGCTCAGGACACCGCTGATAAGAGGCGCGCAATCTTGCGTGTCACGCGAAAAGGCAATCTGATTCTGAGACATCTCGCTGCCGATCATGCGCGGGAGTTGAATGAGTTGGCGCCACATCTGGGACGCGCATTGGAACACATCAAGATTCATGCACGCAATAGCATTGGCTCGGAGGCCAGATGAAATCGCGGCCGTGGGGTTGGGCCATCAATGGATGTCCTGATGCGTGTCGTTCTGGAGTATTTGGCCGTAACTACCAAGACGAAAACCCTACCCAAGGTACTGATTGTCCATGAAACTCTCTACCGAACTCAAGAAGCTGGGCGATTTCACGACGACCGTTCGGGTGCTGCCAATCGCTGTCCTGGCCATGGTCATCGGCCTCATTAGCTCGTTCGTCGCGCTTGCACTGCTGCGGCTGATCGGGTTCTTCACCAATCTCTTCTACTATCAGCGAATCGGAAGCAACCTGGTTTCGCCCGCGGGAAACCATCTTGGCTGGTGGGCTGTGCTGGTGCCTGTGGCCGGCGGGCTGATGATCGGCCTGATGGCGAGATACGGATCGGAACGGATTCGCGGGCACGGCGTACCCGAAGCCATCGAATCGATCTTGATCAGTGGCAGCAGGGTGCATCCGAAGCTGGCAATTCTTAAGCCGCTCTCGGCAGCGCTGTCGATCGGAACTGGCGGGCCATTCGGTGCGGAAGGCCCCATTATCATGACCGGCGGCGCGCTTGGGTCGATGATCGCACAGTTCTTTCATCTCACAAGTGCTGAACGAAAGACCTTGCTTGTGGCCGGGGCGGCGGCGGGCATGTCCGCTACATTCGCCGCGCCACTTTCGGCGATTCTTCTCGCAGTCGAGTTGTTGCTCTTCGAATGGAAGCCGCGCAGTCTGATTCCGGTGGCATTGGCCAGCGCAACTGCCGGCGCAGCACGCCGATACTTGATCGGTCTCGGTCCACTCTTTCCGACGCCCGCGCATTCTGTATTGATTGGTCCTGGCGGGCTCATGGGCTGCGTCGTCTGCGGACTACTTGCGGGTGCGTTGTCTGCATTGCTTACCGGCGCCGTTTACGCAGCCGAGGACGCCTTCGCCAAGCTACCAATTCACTGGATGTGGTGGCCGGCTATCGGAGGGCTAGTGATCGGACTGGGAGGCATGATCTTCCCCCAGGCCCTCGGTGTTGGTTATGACACCATTGGCTTGCTCCTCCAGGGCAACGGCGCTATCGGTCTTCTGCTGGGAATTCTGCTGGTGAAATCCACTATCTGGGCAGTATCGCTGGGATCTGGGACATCGGGTGGAGTTCTTGCCCCGCTGCTGATGATGGGTGGCGCGTTGGGCGGCCTCGAAGCTTTGTTTCTTCCAGCGGCCGGCCCCGGCTTCTGGCCACTTGTCAGCACAGGTGCGATCCTCGCAGGAACGATGCGATCGCCCTTCACCGGAATCGTATTCGCCGTAGAACTGACGCACGACGTCAACATGATCTTGCCGCTGCTGGTTGCCGCTATTATTGCTCACACTTTCACTGTGCTGGTTCTGAAACGTTCAATCTTGACCGAGAAAGTGGCGCGGCGTGGCTTTCATCTCAGCCGTGAGTACAGCGTGGATCCGCTGGAGGTGCTCTTCGTCCGCGAAGTGATGCGCACTCGAATAATCGCGTTCGAGGGGAGCGGCACTCTCGACGACGCCCAGAGAATGTTGAAGAATGGCCATCCCTCCCGCGGCCAGCACCTTTATCCCGTAATTGACACAGACCGTCGCCTCTGCGGGGTGATCACTCGCAAGGATTTAGCCAAGCTCACCGAAGATCGAACTTTGATGTCCGACGTTGCGCGCCGCGACCCCATCTCGGCGGTTGCAGACGAGTCGCTGCGAACTGTTGTGTATCGCATGGCAGAAACGGGTTTCACGCGGATGCCGGTAGTGGACAGCAGCGAAGAGCGCAGAATCGTAGGCATGATTTCGCTCGACGACCTGCTGCACGCGCGTGCTCGCAACCACTCCGAGGAGCGCAGCCGCGAACGGGTTCTGCGAATTCGTCTTCCATTTCGCGGGGCCAGGAAAACGGCCCCGGTGCAAGACTGACTTTTTCCGTCATCGATTCGAACAAATCAGCAATATCAGAGTCGTATAGACCCGCACTCAGGATGCGGATTGCTCCAGCTCGATTGCGCGCGGAAAGAGGATGTTGTTCTCCAAATGAATGTGCTTGTGTAAGTCCTGTTCGAATTCCTTCAGCCCGTCGTAGAAAGCGTGAAAGGTCGGACAGGCATCCTCGGGCGCCGTGAAATCGTGACTGAGGCGACGGACCTCAGCGAGGATCGCTCCGGCAGCGTCGTGTTCCTGCGTCATCATCGCGATCGGGTTGGTAACCGTCCCAAAACAACAGCGTGGCTTTGCGGCGCCAATAGCAACGGCCCGCTCAAGATCCGCAATATAGGGAAACAGGACGGCTTCTTCCTTCGCCAGATGCTGAGTCAGTTCCCCGCCGAGTCGCGCCATCGTTCCGGCGATGACCGGCAATTCCGACTTTGTAACGCCATGACGATTCACAACCTTCTCCGCAAGCACGGCGAGCCTGGGCAGTTCTCGCTTTACATAGGCGTGGTGCGTAGTCACGATATGCTCACTCAAGCTCTCCAACGACTTACCGGCCCAATTCTCAACTTTTGAATCGGACGTCTTTGCCGCCGCTTCCAACGCGGCGATCACAGTGTCAACCTCAAGATTTCCGGCCATGCACGCTTCGCTGAGAGGCTTGCGGCCGCCGCAGCAATAGTCGATTCCGAATTTCTCAAATACTCGTATTGAAGATGGCTGTTCCAGGGCGATTTCGCGAACAGTCTGTTGGGCTGGGGGCATTCCGATCTCCTTGATTCACAGCCTAGAACCTCCGCGATATAGGCCACAGCGACTTTGGTCACTCGGAACTCAAAAAGATCGAAAACTACAGAAAGTTGCCCGGCAGTGACTAAAGTCGCTGAGCTCATTTTTTTGACGGCCTATGCTTGGCATGCAAACCAATTTGGACACGAAAGGTGCATTCAATGTTCTGTTATCAGTGCGAGCAAACTTCAAAAGGTGAAGGCTGCCAGACCATTGGCGTCTGCGGGAAAGATGAAACAACTTCGACTCTTCAGGATCTCCTGATCCATGTGATCAAAGGCATCGCGATGTATGCCCACCGGGCGCGGCAACTGGGCGCGTCCGATCCAGAGATCGACGCCTTCACAATTCAAGCCATTTTCTCGACTTTGACCAATGTGAATTTCGATCCTGACCGCCTGATCGAATTGATTCACAAGGCCGTCACAACCCGCGATGCAGCTCGCGACCTTTATGAGCGCGCCAGCGTTGTGGCAGGAGTCGCTCCAGCTTACCTCGGCGGACCCGCGGCGTGGATTCCAGCCTCGTCGCTGGAAGGTCTACTCGCACAAGGTCAGCAAACCTTGTTGCCGGCTCGGTTCCTTACCGAGGGCAAAGAGGTCTCGAACCTGCAGGAACTCGTTCTTTACGGCCTCAAAGGCGTTGCCGCTTACGCGGCTCACGCGCTGGCATTAGGCGCTGGAGACCCCCATTCGTATGGGAAGATTCACGAACTCCTCGACTTCCTCACCAAGCCAGCGCCCACTGCAGAAGAACTTCTGACCAGCGCCCTTGCAGTCGGTGAACTGAATTATCGCGTTATGGAGATTCTGGACAAGGCCCATACTGAAACCTTCGGCGATCCCGTCCCTTCGAAAGTCAGGCTTCACGCCAAGAAGGGCAAGGCGATCCTGGTCTCGGGCCACGATCTCCATGATCTCTATGCGCTCCTGGAACAGACCAAGGGACTAGGCATTCAGATCTATACGCATGGCGAAATGCTCCCCGCGCATGGTTACCCGAAGTTGAAGGCCTACGAGCATCTCGCAGGAAACTATGGCGGTGCGTGGACAGACCAAGCGGATGAGTTCGCGGAATTCCCGGGCGCAATCCTCATGACCTCAAACTGCATTCAGGAACCTAAACTCAGGTACAAGGACCGCATTTTCACCTCGGGTGCAGTCGCTTGGCCAGGAGTCTTGCATATCGCGGACCAGGATTTCAGCCCAGTAATCGCCGCCGCTCTTCTCGCGCCAGGCTACGCAGAAGACGGCTCCAACGAAGAGATTACCGTGGGCTTTGGTCACAGCGCTGTCCTTAGTGTTGCCGACCGGGTGATCGCGGCTGTCAAGGCCGGAGCCATTCGGCACTTCTTTCTTATTGGAGGCTGCGACGGCGCGCGGTCCGGACGAAGCTACTACACGGAGATGGCCGAATCCATTCCCGCCGACTGCCTGATCCTCACACTGGCCTGCGGAAAATTCCGCTTCAACAAGCTCGACTTCGGAGAGATTGGCGGCTTTCCGCGCCTGCTCGACATCGGCCAATGCAACGATACTTACTCCGCGTTGCAAATCGCGCTTGCTCTAGCCAAGGCTTTTGAATGCGGGGTCAATGATTTACCTCTCTCGCTGGTCCTGTCCTGGTATGAACAGAAGGCGGTGGCCGTACTGCTTACACTGCTCCACCTGGGAGTGCGCAATATCCGCATCGGACCGACGCTGCCGGCTTTTCTCTCACCTGGGGTAATCGATCTGCTTCACGACAAATTCAATCTAATGGCAATTGGTACGGCGGAAGAAGACCTAGCGGCAATGCTTGTCTGATTTCTCTCAAGTGCCGGGCGATGTACGCTGTCGTCCGGCACTTCCAATTCAGGCGGCGGAGAGGCGCTACGCAAAGCCTGGCCCGCGCAGCGATGAAGATCCCAGGCTGTTAAGATTTCAAAGTGACTGCTGAACGCATCGATCTAGCCCTGGTCCTCGGCAAAACCGCTTTACTATCGGACCTTTCGCAGCCCGAACTGAACACACTCGCAGCTCGGACAATGCGCAAATTATTCAGTTCAGGCGAGTTGTTGTTTTCAGAAGGTGAGCCCTGCAATGGCCTGCACATCATTGCGCGCGGCAAGGTTCGCATCTTCAAAACCTCGATGAGCGGCCGAGAGCAGGTGCTGGCTGTAAACATGCCAGGGGAGTCAGTCGCAGAACTGCCCGTTTTCGATGGAGGCCTATTTCCAGCATCCGCTGCGGCAACCGAAGAGACGGAGATTGCCTACATATCGAGACACGATTTCCAGGCTTACTGCTTGGAGCATCCAGACGTTGCACTCAAAGTACTAAAAGTAGTGGGAGCGCGGTTACGGCGCTTGGTTGGAATCATCGAGGAGTTGTCGTTTACTACGGTGCGCCAACGGCTCATCTCGGTATTGCTCAAGCTCGCCCAGAGTGAAGGTATAACCACCTCTCGCGGAGTTGAAATCCAATTGCCCGCGAGCCACCAGGAACTAGCGAATCAGCTTGGGACTGTCCGCGAGATCATCTCTAGGAATCTCATGCGACTCCAGGCCGAAGGACTCTTGGGTGTGGATGCTCGCCAGATCGTCGTTAAGGACATGGAAGGTCTAAGCGCGCTACTGGAATCCACGCAATAGCCTCCGGGTGGCCTAAGGTTGGCGCCAACAGAAATGCCCGATCAGCGAACGTGCTCATCTGATTCACCCGGTTCTTCTCTGGGATGCACCCACGCGTAAGTTGCACCCAGCCAGGACTGTCCTGATGGCGCTTCCGGTAAATGAGGAATAAGAGCCCATAGTCCGATCAGAGCCAGTCCGACAAGATTCGGAAATAGCAGCGGAGCCATTGGGGGAGCGCCATTGACGAGTTTGTCGAAGACGCTGTTGCCGGGCTCGAACAGATTCGCGCGCATATGAAACCAGAATCCCAATACACCGACGAAGGCCTGCGCAAGCATCACCACGAGGCAAGCGTCGAGAAACCGGCGCGTCACCACGGCCACCAGAAGCACGATTAGGAATCCGGTAGCAAATGCCGATGAAATAACGGGTATCCATTCAGTTTTTGCAAAGAAGCCATTCGACGCATGGTCGGTCAATGACAGAACGAAGTTTCCAAAGAATCCGCCGAGGGCCAGAAGAATCACCCACCGCGCCCACTCGGCACTTCGCGCAGCCACCATGCGGTTCATTAACAGAAGAAAGCCGAGGCCCGTATACGCGAGCGGCGCGGCAAATGGCGCTGCATACGTGAGGCTCTTCAAGGTTCGATCGAGAAAGAACCGGCTTTCCAGGTGGTAAAGCACTCCTCCAAGCCCGACCAGCACTGAAAGCCCACCAATCAAGTAGCCTACGTCCCGCCAAGGAGCATCGAATCGCCCTATCCAGCGCAGAGCGATCACGGTTGCGAGTACTATCGGCGAGCCAATTGAAAAGTAAAGCGGGATGTACTCCGCCGCTTTCTGAAAATGATTCACAGAATGCGCGAGGTATATATCCGCCGCAAGAATCGCCAAATTCGCGGTCGCAAATAGCTCGATCCAAAGTGGGGGGTCGTGTACCCAACTCAGGCGCGGATCCATAGCGATTCGCCGAACGCGAAAAAGCAGTTTACTTGTGAGCATGCTCTCTCCGTAGTTCCTCGGCATCGCGTTGGAGTTCGACGGTCTTCGAAAGCATTTCATAGTTTCCGTGCCACTGGACAAAGTCGGCCCCGCCCATGAAGGCTCCGTGCTTGCTGGTGCGACCGTCATAGTGCCACAGATTGAAATAGGTAAAGTCAATCGGATGGCTGAATGGCGGGCCCGTGAGAGTGCCATCCTTGTGCAAGCCGTCCATGATGTCTTTTGCGGCGAGAACCCTGGCGTTTGTGCTTTGGATGACCTGCTCACCTTGCTCATAGACTCGGTCGATACGCGCCTGATTGTGGCATTGGGTACAGACCTGCTTCATGTTGACTTGGGCCTGGAGATAGTTCGGACGATGGGTCGTAACCGCATCAGCGAGGTACCAGCCGAGTCGATCGGACGGATTGTGAGTAACCTTTAGTCCGTTGATGCCGCTCATGTGGCAGGTGGCGCAGGTTGGCACGAACATGTCACGAGTCGTAAGTGTGCGAGGATCGGCGTCGAGACGAAGAAGGTTGCGTTGGGCGGCGAACATCACGCCATGTTTCGATTCGTTGTAGATCTCAATCTGGGAGTGATCAGGTCCCATGTGGCATTGACCGCAGGTGCTGGGCAGACGGGCAAGAGCGACAGAACTGCTGTGGCGGGAATGGCATTCTGTGCAACTACCAATCGTACCGTCGTCGTTCGGCCTTCCAATGGCGTGGCACTGCTCGCAACCGGCGGTAATTGCGGGATGCCCCTCAGGCAGCGTGAGAGGATTCGGTGGACGCTTGGTGCCTCCGGGCTGGAACTGCTCGCTGAAGGCAACCTGTTCAGTACTCAATCCCTTCTCGCCATGCACGGCGGCCCAACTGGGTGCGGCGTGGCGGCTGCGAAGAAACTCCTGATAGACACCTTCGTGGCAGGAGCGGCAGTTGCCGGCGGTCAGGTGGGTGCTGATCACAAACCCGTGGTGATCCACCTTCTGCTGGCCAGGGCCGGGCTCGTGACAGTCCAGGCAATTCACACCCTTCTTTGCATGGACAGACATTTCGTATTCGTGAACGACCGAGTACTGAAGCCGAGCATGGCACTCGGCGCACTTGCCAGACGCGCGAACAAAGTCGGCGGTGGGTTGGTCGGTCTCAACCTTGGGACGAGCGCGATTGACCAGGAAGGCAGAAAGAATGAGAGCAAACGCAATAACTACAGCAAGGAACACAGAACGAAATGACATGGACACGCCCCCTGGGGAGGTTTAGGTGTGAGAGCCGTCTTGGGGGCTCAAATTCCCTCAAAACGCGGGACAAGGGCAACTGTATCAGGCCTGCCGGACAGTCTGCCTGAGCAGAACACGAACGGGATGAAATACTCGTCGAAGATAAAGTAGTAATCTTTCTCCTTTCAGTGACAAAAGTCCCTGGCCGCTGCCCACGAGCCATATTCCGAGCGCAGTGGTAGCATCTATAGGCGACCAGGCAGCGTGTTTGCATCTAGCGGCATGTAGGTGGATGACCTGATCGGATGTCTCCTATGCGTCTATTTATCAACTTCCTGACACTTTGAAAAGGTTCTTGGCAGTAGAGGGAGGCATATGAGGCGATCGGATAGATCCTGGCTTCCACCTTGTATCCTAAGAAGTTGACCCAAAGGTTATCACGATGAGCCAGACACTGAAAGCTGTTCGCGGAACGCGGGATCTTTTGCCGCCGGAGACCGCGCTTTGGAACCGCATTGAGGCTACCGCGCGAGACGTCTTTGCGCGCTACAACTTCGGCGAGATTCGTACGCCGGTCTTTGAGGATACTGCGCTCTTTGCCCGGGGCGTGGGCGAGGAGACCGACATCGTCTCGAAAGAAATGTACACCTGGGAGGATCGCGCTCGGGCGCAATCGGAAAAGACGCAAACCCTCACGCTGCGCCCCGAAAACACCGCCGGCGTGGTCCGCGCTTATATAGAGCACCAGCTCGGCGAGACGGGCCAGTTGCAGAAGCTCTATTACATCGGGCCGCAGTTCCGGCGCGAGAGGCCGCAGAAGGGGCGCTACCGGCAGTTTTCGCAAATTGGGGCGGAGGTGATCGGGCCGCCGTCGGCTGGCAGCGAAAGCCCTCTGCGCGATGCCGAGGTCTTGGAGATGCTGGCCACGCTGCTCGATGAACTGGGCATCAAGGGCTGGACGCTGGAGCTGAATTCCGTAGGGTCGCCTGCCGATCGAGCCAGATATAACGAGGCTCTGCGCGCCGCTCTCGCCCCTGTGGTTTCGCAGATGTGTGTGGATTGTCAGCGCCGCGCGGTCACCAATCCGCTGCGCGTGCTGGACTGCAAGGTGCCAGCCGACCAGCCGATCATTGACACTTTGCCCGTGATCGCGGACTCGCTTGATGAGGAGTCGAGAAGACACTTTGCAGCGGTGATGGTTGCGCTGGATGCGGCGGGCGTATCGTATACGCGCAACCACCGTCTGGTGCGCGGGCTCGACTACTACACGCGTACAACCTTTGAGTTCACGCATGGTGGCTTGGGCGCGCAGAATGCCCTGCTTGGCGGTGGGCGCTACGACGGGCTGAGCGAGGCCATCGGCGGGCCCAGGGCTCCGGGAATCGGCTTTGCCATGGGCGAGGACAGGTTGGTGCTGACGCTGCTGGCTCAGGAGACTGCCGTTGCGCAGAAGGCAGATGCTTTTATCGCCCCTTTGGGCGATGCCAAGGACGAGGTCAAGCTGGCTCAGATGAACGCGGCCGCACTGGTGCTGGCTCGCGAACTGCGTCATGCCGGGCTGTGGATCGAACTGGGCGAGGGCAGCTTCCGGCTGAAGAAGTCCTTTGAGGTCGCCGACAAGTGCGCCCGCCAGATCGTCATTCTGGGCGAAGACGAGCTCCAATCCGGTATTCTGACGGTGAAGAACTTCTCGACCGGCAATCAGGCAAAGGTTCCTCGCGGGGAGCTGGCGGTCTTTCTTTCCAATTGAACGGAGCGGGCTGAGGTTCATCGTTTCCCAGGTCCGAGAATCCGGACCTGGGGCACCCAGGGTTTGTGGCTTCCCACCCTAGGCGCAAAAACAAAAGCGCGGCGAGGATGGGGCACCCGAACTTCAATATCGGAATGCAAGTAAAGGACATAGGTTGTGCTCGATTTCTTAGGATCTCTCGAACGGACGCATCATTGCGGCGAATTGCGCGCCGCCCACGCTGGCCAGCAGGTTGTCTTGATGGGCTGGGTCAACCGCCGCCGCGACCACGGCAATCTCATCTTTCTCGACCTGCGCGACCGCAGCGGTATCAGCCAGGTCGTCCTCGACAAGGAGATCACGCCTGAGGGGCACGCCAAGGGCGAACACGTCCGGCCCGAATACGTTGTCGCTGCCGTGGGCAAGGTCCGGCTGCGCGATGCTGACGCAATCAACCCGAAAATGCCCACCGGCGAGATTGAGATCGAGGCAACGCAACTGCTCGTCTTGAACGACGCGCGCCTGGCGCCGTTTTCACCTGCCGAAGAGGCCATTCAAAACGAAGAGGTCCGGCTCAAGTACCGCTATGTGGATCTGCGACGGCCCGAGATGCAGCGCAACTTCCGCCTGCGGCACGACATTGTGCTCGCCATCCGCGACAACCTCAGCCAGCAGGGCTTTCTTGAGATCGAAACGCCCATCCTCACCAAATCCACTCCGGAGGGGGCGCGCGATTTTCTCGTCCCCAGCCGCGTGCATCCGGGCGAGTTTTACGCGCTGCCGCAGTCGCCGCAGATCTTCAAGCAGATCCTCATGATCTCCGGCTTCGACAAATACTTTCAGATCGCGCGCTGCTTCCGCGACGAGGATCTCAGGGCCGACCGCCAACTTGAGTTCACGCAGGTCGATCTGGAGATGAGCTTTCCGCAGCAGGAGACGGTCTTTGCCGTGGTGGAGAGTTTCATGGCGGCTGGCTTTGCCGCGGCAGGCGTCACTCTGCCGACGCCATTTCGCAAGATCACTTACGACGACGCGATGCGGCAGTTCGGTTCGGACAAGCCGGACCTGCGCCTACCTGGGCTGACCGATGTGCGCCCGGCATTTACGGATGAAAATCTGGCCGCGCTGCAGATCGATCCCGCGCTGCCGGTGGTGGCCTTCCGCATTCCTAATGTGGGCGAGTTGAGCCGCAAGGAAAGGGAAGACAACCATCCGTCGTTTGATCTTAAGAAAGGCGCAAAGTTCATAGATGACTTCAAGCGGCTGGCCAAGGGTTTCCCTGAGTCCGCCGTCAAGGTGCGCGAGTTGGCCGGTGCGGCGGACGGTGACTTTGTCATCATCGTCGCAGGCGACCCCGCGCATCACATCAAAGCCAGCGATACGAAGTTCGAGGGCCGGCTGAGCGAGCGCGAGATCAACGTCTACTCGGCTGCGGGCAACTTCCGCACTGAGTTGGCGAAGAAGTACGCAGACCGGCACGGGGCCTTCGCTGTGACGGAAGGTGTTGTGCAGCAGATTGCCTTACGCAGCGGCGGCGAGACGATTGACGGCTCGACGGCCTTCAAGCCCATCTGGATCGTCGACTTTCCGATGTTCGAGTACGATCTTGCCCTGGCCAAGTGGATGCCGGCGCACCACCCGTTCACCGCTCCGCACGAGGCCGACATGGCCAACCTGGTCAGTGATCCTGCCAGTGTGCGGGCAAATTGTTATGACCTGGCGATGAACGGCCTCGAACTCGGCTCGGGATCGATCCGCATTCATCGGAAGGATGTGCAGCAGCAGATCTTCAAGTCCCTGGGGATCAGCGATGAGGAGGCTCGCGCCCGCTTTGGCTTCTTCCTCGATGCGCTGGAGTACGGAACTCCGCCCCACGGCGGCATCGCTCTCGGCATCGATCGCATTGCGATGCTACTGGCCGGCGCTGCCAGCCTGCGCGAGGTCATTGCCTTCCCCAAATCGGCCAAAGCCATCGACCTGATGGCCGAAGCGCCGACGATGGTGACCGATCAGCAGTTGAAGGAACTGCACATTCGCGTGGCGCTGAAGAGTTGAACGCAACTGGCCTTTCGTGATGCCTTAAGCCAATTCGATTCCGGCGATCTCGGCTTCCAGGCCGCCGTACTCTGGGTGCTCGTTTTCGCGGATGCGGTATGCGAGGTCGATGAGGCTTCCCTGTGTAAGGCCCAGTTCAGTTGCGCGGGAGGCGAAATTCCAGCCTACGGCGCGCAGCGCGCCGCTCGACCCGGCCAGGGGCCGCGGTTGAACGGAATCCTGAGCTAACTCCAGTCTCAGATGCCGCTCCTTCATCGCGCGTGGCGAAGCCAGCAGACGGACTCGGCGAGCAACAAAGACCGGTTCAGCGTTGCCGTGGCCAAAGGGCTCCAGCTTGCGCAGCCACCCGGCCAGCACCGGCGTAATGCGGTCCAATGGCAGCTCGGCGTGGATCTTGAGCAGGCACTCGGGCTCGCGGCCGGCGAGATGTTCCCCGGCGTAGAGGCGAAGACGTCGCTTGAGCTCCGTCAGCGAGTCGGCCGGCAGGGCAAATCCTACGGCGAAGGCGTGGCCGCCAAAGCGCGTGAAGAGATCTGCGCAGCTTTCGATGGCGTCGAGCAATTGGAAGCCGTTCACCGAGCGGCCGGAGCCATAAGCTACGCCTTGCTCGACGCTCACCACGAGAGCCGGCTTGGCTGTACGTTCCACGACCCGCGAAGCCAGGATGCCGATGACGCCGCGGTGCCAGCCATCTCCATCGATGACGAGCAGACGGTCTGCGGCGAGTTCAGAGTCGGTGGCCAAGCGCGTCTCGATGGCGGTGAGAGCTTTGGCTTCGGTCTCTCGGCGCTCGTGGTTGAGCCGTTCCAGCTTGGCAGCCAGTTCGGCGGCGCGCACGGGATCGCGAGTCGTAAAAAGCTCAATCACCTCCGAGGCAACATCCATGCGGCCTGCGGCGTTGATACGCGGGGCAAGCCGGAAAGCCACGTCAAAGGCTGTGATAGCTTTTGCCGCTGGGTCGAGGGCCGCAGCGGCGAAGAGCGCTCGAAGGCCTGCTCCTGCGGGTCGTCGCAACTCGGTCAATCCCAGGGCTGCAATCACGCGATTCTCGCCCTTGAGCGGAACGGCGTCGGCGATGGTGGCCATGGCGGCCATCTTCAAAAAACTCGGCAGGATCTTTTCGCGGGTACGCACCTGGTCCCGCCGCTCCAGCAGCGCCTGCGCCAGCTTGAGCGCAATGGCGGCGCCGCAGAGATTCTTTTCCGGGTAGGGGCAGTTGGGTTGGTTCGGGTTGAGAATCGCCAGAGCAGGCGGCACGGCATCGCCAGCCTCCAGAAGATGATGGTCGGTGATGATCAGGTCCAGGCCCACCCGGCGGGCGGTCTCGGCCTCGGCAAAGGCCCTCATGCCGGTGTCGACGGTGATCACCAGCCGCACGCCATCGGCGGCCGCTGCTTCGATCACGCTCGACTGCAGTCCGTAGCCCTCAAGAAGCCGATGAGGCACATGGAAGCGTGCAATGCCGCCGAGCATCTCGATCGTCGTCTTGAGCAGGACGACCGCGGTTGTGCCGTCCACATCGTAGTCGCCGTAAAGCAACACTGGCTCGTGCAGGGCGATGGCCCGCTCGAGCCGTGCGACAGCTTCAGACATACCCAGCATCAAGAGAGGATCATGAAGATGCGAGATTTCAGGACTGAGGAAAGCGAAGGCCTCGGAGGGTTGCGTGATGCCGCGAGCGATCAGCAGTTCGGCCAGCACCTGAGGCAGGCGCACGGCCTTGGCAAGAGCGGAGGCCTCGTCCGGACGCGGCTCGACAAAGCTCCAGCGCTGGCGAGGCAGCTTTCGCGCATCTGGATTCGACGGAGCAGCGATTCCGTTCGCGAGAGCGCCCGTCCAGCTCACCTGGACTACTCGTCCTCGTCTTCGTGCTCATGATCTTCGATGACGATGTCCTGGAAGGTCTCGACATCTTCCAGCAGCGCCTGGAAGCGCTCGTACCACTCGGTCGTGGTCTCGTGCAAAAAGACCAGCCCCTGATAGACGAAGCCAAGCTGGATGTAGCCGAGGTTTCCGGCGTACTTGCGCAGCCATTGCGCCTCGACCAGTTCCGTGGCTTCTTCGTCGGGGAAGTTCATCTCCCCGGCCTCCTCGATCAGCGCGTCGAGCTCTTCGCGCTCCATCGTCATCTCGCTAAAAGTCACAAAGGGAGCGCCAACGTGCTTGGCCATCTCCACAAAGTCCTTCCATGCGTCGGGGTTGCCATGGCCCTCCCACACGATGGAGGGGATCTCTTCCGTGATGTAACCGGGCAAGCGTTTGAGGCCGTGGCCCTCAATAAAGGCCACCATATCGTCTTTCAGCGAGAGGAGGTTGTCGGTGCTCATAGTCAAGTCTCCATTTTCGCAGATGGGGCCGGGGGTGCGACGCGCAATTGTGAATTCTTCTCCGCGGAAGGACCAGGAGTTAGTCTGGAATGAACCGGAAGTTGCCAACCATCAAAGCATTCGCCAGGAGGGCCTCCACTTGCCCGTTTTCGAGCACCATGTTTTTGTCTGCCACAATGCGCGGCCTGAGGGCGCGCCGCGGCCGTCGTGCGCCGCAAATGGAACCAGCGAGCTGCACACGAGGTTGCAGCAACTGGCGAAGGAGGCCGGATTGGCCGGTAAGGTGCGCATCAACAAATCCGGCTGCCTTGACCAGTGCGAACACGGCCCGACGGTGGTGGTTTACCCCGATGCTGTCTGGTATGGCCACGTCAAGCCCGAGGATGCAGCGGAGATTGTCGCCGAGCACCTGCTCGCCGGAAGGCCGGTCGAGCGGCTGCGGCTGGCCGATGAGTGCGTGAACACAAAGACCTGCCTGCACCGGGGATAAGCTGCGCTTGGCAGTTCTCCAGGCAGACTCTCGTAATTCATCCAGCGGACAAGCGGGCTGCCACGACGCCGGTGTATCCTGCTTCTGTCTGAAAGGACAGGAGAATCGAGCGTCAACGCAGTACAAGTTCAAAAAAGGAGCCTCCCCAATATGAGACCAACTGGTGTCATCAGCGCAGCGATTTTGTCGATGTTCTTTGGAGCAGCAACCATTGCCATTGCACAGCACGACCAGCAGGGTAATGACCGGAACAGATCGAATCAGGCGCCACCGTCGCAACAGGCGCATCCCGCGCCGCCTGCGCATCAACAGCCGGCCGCCAGACCGGTGCAACGTCAGCAGACCTATGGTGGCGCTTACCACGGTGGCGTGCAAACGAGCGGCCCCACCTACGGCGGAGTCCACCATAGCGGCGTTCCGCAACAACAGGCACAGGTGCACAGCGGCTTTGTTCAATCGCGAGCTGGCTCGTGGAAGGACGAACACCAAAGCTGGACCCAACGCGGCGGTTACAACGGCTACAAGATTCCCGAAGCCCGCTTCCGGCTCTACTTCGGTCGCGATCACTTCTTCCGCATCAGCGGTCTTCCCCTGCTCTTTGTCGGAGGAATGCCTCGTTTCCAATACGACGGCTATTGGGTCACCATCGTTGATCCGTGGCCCGAGAACTGGGGGGCGAACTGGTATGAAACCGACGATGTGTATCTCGACAATACCGGTGATGGGTATTACTTGTACGACCGTAATTACCCGGATTATCCGATCGCGGTCACCGTTTCATTTTAGCTGAAGCCGAGCTCCTGCCGCATCGCCGGTTAGCTGCAAAAGCTGTGCTTTGGAAGTTCGAGCGCCGTAACCCCATCTCCGGCAAACCGGACCGCGACGCCCCTCCTGAAACAAAAGGAGGGGCGTTTTCCTTTCAGTTCTCGGCGTAGGTTGGCGCAATTTGCAACCTCAAGGAGACAAAGAGAAGCGTGACGAAGGATCGAGCGCGCTGACTTTCGTAATGAGTTTTTCTTCACTTTCCTGACCAACTTGCCGATAGGGAGTTGATGGAGAACTCCCATGTCGCGAATCCGTACTCCCTTGCTGCTCTGCGTTGCGTTGCTGACCTCAGCTTCCGCGCTGGCCGGTGGCGTCCCGGAGCTGCGCGTCGGTCCAATCACGGTGAGCGGGATCTACTCGCTCACGTTCAATTTGAGAATTGCGTCGACACTGCCTGCCGGGACCACAATCATCTGCCGGGCGAGGATCGTGCCCGGTCAGGGAGAGTTTGATCTCAGGAATCAGCCGCTTCCCGCAATTCCGCTGGGAATGACGACTGGGTTGGCCTCATTGACCGGCTCAACGGCAACCTGCGCCGAGGAGATTCCCTTTTCCTGGACGGTATTGAACGCGCGAGGCGGGGTCGTCCTCAGCTATGAGATCGATGCTTTGAGCAACTCCGGCTCCATCCCCTTGCTCGTCAAAAGCAGCGGATTGCAAAACGTCGGTGCGGCATTTCCGGCCCCTGGGGGACGTGCAAGCCTGAGCTTCAACCTGACCTTCTGACGGCCTCTCCCGAGGTTAATGCGCCGCCGAAGCCCATTCCGATCGAAGAATGAGTCGTTCATGACCGTGCAGGTAATGAACGACCTATATTGCATTCAAAGAGAGTAGCCCTCATTCCGTTCGCGTTTCGTTTTCCAGATCACTCCTTCGGACCCAAAATTCAATACTTTGGTAGCGAGGGGTCGATCTTGTCGGCCCAGGCCAGGATGCCGCCGGTGAGGCTTGTCGCGCGTTTGAAGCCGGATTGGCGCAAAAAGTCGACGGCCTTGGCACTGCGTGCTCCGCTCTTGCAATGCACCACAATCTCGCGGCTTGAGTCGAGTTCGTGGATACGCTTCGGCAGATCGCCGAGTGGAATCAGATGTCCATGGATGTTGACGATTTGATACTCATGCAGCTCGCGGACATCGAGCACGAAAATGTCTTCTTTGGCATCGAGCCGGCGCTTGAGTTCCTCGGGCCGAATCTCTGGTATCCTCGCGCTCGTGGACGCCTCGGACTCTTCTCCTCGAATGCCGCAGAACTGGTTGTAATCGATCAGCTCCTTGACCGTCGGATTTGCGCCGCAGACCGGACACTCTGGATTCTTGCGCACGCGCAGCTCACGGAAGCGCATGGCCAGTGCATCCACCAGCACTAAGCGACCGATGAGTGATTCGCCCACGCCAAGGATCAACTTGATCACTTCGGTCGCCTGAATCACTCCGAGCAGCCCAGGAAGCACGCCCAGAACTCCACCTTCTGCGCAGGAAGGAACCAGGCCCGGAGGCGGCGGCTCGGGATAGAGGCAGCGATAGCAAGGGCTGGCTTCAGTGGCAAAGATACTGGCCTGGCCTTCAAAACGAAAGATCGACGCATAGACATTCGGCTTGCCGCTGAGTACGCAGGCATCGTTCACCAGATAGCGCGTGGCAAAGTTATCCGTACCGTCGGCAATGATGTCGAAGTCCTTGAAGATCTCCAGCGCATTTTGGCTGTTGAGATAGGTATCGAAACGCTTGATCTCGACAAAGGGATTGATCGCGGTCAGCTTGTCGATGGCCGAGTCGAGCTTGAGCCGGCCAACGTCGCTGGTGTGGTGAAGCACCTGCCGTTGCAGATTGGTGTAATCGACCACGTCGAAATCGACCAAGCCGAGCGTGCCCACTCCGGCAGCGGCGAGATACAAAGCCAGCGGCGATCCAAGACCGCCCGTGCCTACGCATAACACACGCGCGGCCTTGAGCTTCTTCTGGCCCTCCATCGTGACTTCAGGCATGATGAGGTGGCGCGAGTAACGCAGAATCTCTTCGTTGCTCAGCGTTGCCGGACTCGCTTCGGTCAGTGCAGCCATTTGTTTTCTCCGTTTCTATCGGTCTTCAAAAGTTTGTCCGTACAACAGCTCCGGCCTAGATCCCGCCGGCAACAGAGGGCGCGATCGAAACGATGTCAGTCTCGTTGACCGGGGTCGCGTCCTTGCTGAGATAGCGAATATCCTCGTCGTTGAGGTAGACATTGACGAAGGAGCGTAGCTTCCCATCCTCGGAGAAAAGATGCCTGCGCAGGTCAGGATGCTGGGCGACCAGATCGCTCAATGCTTCGCCAACGGTCTGGGCAGTTACTTCAATGATTGATCGCTTTCCTGCGTAGGGCCGGAGAGGCGTGGGGATCAAGATTTTGATGGACATATTCTTCCTTCCTGCACGGTTGTGATTTGCAATGCTTCAGTTACTTCTCGATGATTTCAAGGGCTTCATCTTCAAAATGCTTGGCTTCTTCCTGGTCCAGAAGCAAAAACGAGTTAGTCAGCACGGTATGTCCTTTTTCGACGCTGGTAATCACGTACGAACAACCCGTCCAATGCGCTTCGGCGAGATCGGTGACGGACCAACGCGCTGGGTGATCGGGATGCGAGTGATAGAACCCCACAATGTCATGCCCGGCCAAGAGCGCTTCACGCTGGATGCGAACCAGTTCCGCTGGACTGATGTGATAACGATTCGCAGGTGAGTCCGTGCGCGTGTTTCCGCATTTCATTAATTTCCTGACGACCTTTCCACCAGCCTCGTCGAACTCGCCCACAAGAACACCGCAGCACTCATGTGGATAGGTAGTCTCGCCGTGCTGCCGCAACTGTTCGTAGAGGGTGACCGGTATCGTTAACGCCATGCTAACTCCCATGCCTTACGCGTTCTCATCCCAAAAGTGTTCACTCAAATATTTGTCGCCCGAGTCAGGGAAGATGGTAACCACCACCGAACCAGCAGTCGCATCTTTCGCAACCTTGATCGTACCGACCAGCGCCGCGGCCGCCGAAACTCCTATGAGTAGCCCCTCTTCCCTAGTCACTCTTCGGGCCATGGCCTGGGCTGCTTCTGTTTCGATGCCCAGCTCCGCATCCGCGATGCTGGGATCGTATATCTTCGGCACAATCGAGGTCTCCATGTGTTTGGTTCCCTCGATGCCGTGAAAGGGAGAGTCGGGCTGTAGAGAGATGCAACAAATTTCCGGATTCAGCTCTTTCAATCTGCGCGAGGTTCCAACGAAGGTTCCGCTGGTTCCGAGAATGGCCACAAAGTGCGTCACGCGTCCTTCGGTCTGGCGCCAGATTTCATCGGCAGTTCCGTTCGCGTAATGCGCGCGCCAGTTGGCGTCGTTGGAATACTGGTCGACGTAGGTAAACTTCTCCGGCTCGGCCGCCGCAAGTTCGCGCGCCTTGCGGATGGCTCCATCCGATCCTTCGCCGGGGTCTGTATAAATGATCGTTGCACCGTAGGCATTAAGGATGCGCTTCCGCTCCGCCGAAACATTCGAGGGCATGCACAGCGTAATCGGAATTCCGTATGCCGCACCCAGCATGGCGTAAGCAATTCCTGTGTTGCCGCTCGTAGAGTCAAGAAGCGTTTTGCCCGCTCCCAGCTTGCCCTCCCGCAGAGCTTCAGCCACTATATTCGATGCGGCTCGATCCTTCACCGACCCGCCCGGATTGGCCCACTCAGCCTTGGCCAGCACCTGAACTTCCTTGAGGCCGTTAGTTACTCGCTCAAGGCGCAACAGGGGCGTATTGCCAATTCGCTCCTTCAGATTGACGCCCAGATGGGTACTCATTGGTTCGCTTTCAATCTCCGTCCCGTCCCTGTCAAGCGGTTGCCGGACTTATCGTTTCGACTTGCCGCTTCGCCGCTTCAGTTGCAAAGCGCAGCGGCAGGCGCTCCACTCCCGAACGGAAGGTGAATACCTTCTGGTCCTTGATCTTCTGGTCCAGAGGCGAGGAACGATCCGGCAGAATCGGATACGCATGATTGCGTTCCGCTTCGCTGTTGAATACTTGTTGCAGCTCTTTCACCTTCTCGGGATACTTATCGGCGAGGTCGTGGGCCTGGCTGAAGTCCTCATTCAGGTTGT
>Ga0181526_10000312_pt1 | contig 52999 bp, 50 predicted proteins | sample PEATcosm2014_Bin_35_FD_119750 | JGI IMG/M metagenome (GOLD analysis project Ga0181526, IMG submission 119750) | Peatland microbial communities from MTU Mesocosm Facility, Houghton, MI, USA - PEATcosm2014_Bin06_30_metaG | ecosystem: Environmental > Terrestrial > Soil > Wetlands > Peat | place... | reverse complement strand
GCTCCGTGATCGATACAATCTTCGCCATGGGTGTAAGGCTCCTTTCAGGAGGTGGGCTTTAGCTCGTCAGGCCAAAGCCACCTTACACCCTCTGCTCATTTACACACTCGAATTTACGTCACCATCAGGAGGTCCGCCATGGACACATCATTGCTTTCCAGGCCCGACCTATTCGCCCACCGGGAGGCGCTGCGCCTTCCCGCATCGAAGGTCGTCGAGAAGCTGGTTGAAATTGCCGGGCGGAAACTGACCGCGTATATTGGCGGCGTCAAGGACGCGCGGGCTGTCGATCGCTGGGTAGCCGGCGGCGAGATCTACGGCGATGCGGAGCCGAGGTTGCGGTTCGCCTTTCAGGTGGTGCGCACCTTGAGCGAGCACGATTCGCCTGCTGTCGTGCAGGCTTGGCTCTGCGGAGTGAACCCCGAACTTGGCGATCGCGTTCCGTTGCGTTTGCTGCGCGAGAGTGAGATCGACGCCGTTGCGCCCGCAATCTTGAGCGCCGCACGCGAATTCCTTGCGGGCTAGGCCGGTGGACTGCTCTCACCCTTCCCGTCCGCACGGAAGACAAAATCGACAACCAAGTGACGAACAATTGACATATATGTCAAGCTACACTAATATGTATTGTTCAGGGCGAGGGCGACTATGGCACCAATCCCGGCTTTTGAACCCGACGGGCTCCTGCCAACGGGCGACTATGAACTCTCGTTCGACCAATTGCGCGAGTCGATCCTGGTCGCCGGTCCCGGTGACTCCATACACTATCCCAATTGGGATCATGCTTGGCGGCTGCATCTGGTTGACAACCTTGAAATCCTGACGCGACAGCTGTGGCAGGTTGGCATCCGAGAGGTTTACGCAGACGGCTCCTTTGCCGAGGACAAAGATCACCCCAATGACATCGACGGCTATTTCGTTTGCGATCTCATCCAGCTTAGTAGCGGCGAGCTGACGCGCCAGCTCAACCTGATTGATCCGTTCAAGGTGTGGACGTGGGAACCGGCGTCGAGGAGGCCATATCGAGGCTATCCGAAAAAGCAACTTCCCATGTGGCACCGGTATCGGATCGAGCTTTACCCTCACATCCCCGGCATGGGCATCGGTTGCGGAATCCTCGACCGGTATGGCAATGAGTTGGAGTTTCCATCTGCGTTTCGACAATCGCGCCGTGACGGCAAGTCCAGGGGAATTGTGAAGATCAAATATGGGGGGCAGCCATGATTCGCAGCGAAACGGAATACCAGGAAGCGTCGGAACGTCTTACTCAGGAGCGGCAACGGCTCGCCGAGCACAAGGCAAGGCTGAAGGCTGCCGGCCTGGCAGAGGAAGAGATCAAGCGAGTGATCGATCCGTTCGAGTCTTTCCACCTTCAGCTCAAGGAAGAGGTGGAGAGCTACGAGAAGCTGAAACGGGGAGAGTTTGATGAGCTTGATAATCTTCGCGGGCTGGGGCACCTGTTGATATCGATTCGCATTGCGCAAGGACTCTCGCAAAGAGACCTGGCCAAGAGACTCAACGTGCATGAATCGCAAGTATCCCGCGATGAGCGCAATGAATACTTTGGCATCACGCTGGAGCGGGCGATTCGTCTTCTTGATGCGCTCAACGTGAAAATGCATACCAAAGTCGAGATCATCAACGACCGGGAAGCTGCGGTGGCCTGATCCGTAGGCTTGCTATTCGATCTGTCTCATTTGATCGCACTATCAGCATTGCCGGGTGCAAAAAGACGGCGTACTTGCGTCTACGCCTGCGGTGGTGCAGGCCGTGGCTGACTTGTGTGAACCAGGAACTGGGAGACAGAGTGCCGCTGTGGCTGATGCGCGAGAATGAGATTAACGAGGTGGCGCCAGCCATCCTGAGCGCCGCCAGAGCATACCTCAGCGACAAGTAGACGGGTAATCTACCCCATACTTTATGGTTAATATATTGTCTTTTGTGTCGTATAATTGGATAAAGAGGCTACCTATTGGCTGTATATCTCAAGACCGCGAAAGAGGTACAGGCAGGCATTGCAGGGCGGTTCAAGGCCCGGCGTCTTGACCTAAACCTGACGCAGAGAGAACTGGCGGCACGCTCGGGCGTGACCTTCAGTTCGCTGAAACGATTTGAGCGCGAAGGATTGATCGCGCTGGACTCACTTCTGAATCTGGCCTTGGTGCTCAATTGCCTTGACGATTTCGACAAGCTGGCCATGGAAAGCCCGTCTATCTCAGCCACTCAATCGCTCGACGCCCTGCTGGCCGCACCTGCGCGGCGGCGCGCAGCGACGGGCAGAAAAGGACGCAACCATGGCATATAGTCCGACAGAGTTGCTGACTGTTTATCTGGACGCGCGCAACCAACACCGCAAGGTTGGACGCCTCGCGTTCAAGGATAGGCAGATCCTCTTCGAGTATGATGCCTCATTCATCACTTCGGGCATTGAGATTTCGCCGATCAAACTTCCCCTCAGGCCCGGCGTATCCATTGCTGACACGGCGATCTTCGACGGGCTGTTCGGAGTATTCAATGACAGTCTGCCGGACGGATGGGGCCGCCTTCTGCTCGACCGCACAGTGGAAAAATACGGTGTCCATCGCGGCCAACTGAATCCGCTCGACCGGCTTGCTTATGTGGGACGGCACGGCATGGGCGCTCTCAGTTACGAGCCGGAGCTGAGCCAGCAAAACGCCGACGATGCTCCGCTGGCGCTCGACAAACTTGCCGAGGAATCAGCCGTCGTACTGGCCGGAGAGAATGAAGAGGTCTTTGAAGATTTGCTGCGGCTCAATGGCTCTTCTTCAGGTGCCCGGCCCAAGATCGTAGCGCAAGTGAGTTCCGACAAGAAACGGATCATTCACGGCCAGCAGGAATTGCAACCGGGCTTCGCGCACTGGATGATCAAGTTTCCGTCTTCCCAGGACGCGAGGGACGTGGGAGCGATCGAATTCGCCTATAGCCTTATGGCAAAAGATGCAGGCGTGGAGATGCCTGAAACGTATCTCTTCCGCACGAAGAGAAACAAATATTTCGGTACGAAGCGCTTCGACCGGGACGGCGATGCCCGCAACCATATGCATAGCCTTGGCGGTTTGATCCATGCCGATCATCGCAGTCCCAGCCTTGACTACGACATGGTTCTGCGCGTGACACAGGCCTTGACCCGAAATATCCAGGATGCAGAAAAGGTCTATGCGCTGGCCTGCTTCAACGTTCTTGCTCATAACCGCGACGATCATGTGAAGAATTTTTCGTTCCTGCTGAACGCAAGAAATGAGTGGACGTTCGCGCCTGCCTATGACCTTACCTTTTCCTATGGCCCGGGCGGAGAGCAAAGCATGCTCGTCATGGGTGAGGGAAGGAATCCCGGCGCAGCCCAACTTCAGGCATTGGGCAAACAGCATGGGATCAAGAACGCGCCGGAGATTCTGGCAGAGGTAAAAACGGCCGTGGCCAACTGGAGCCGCTATGCCGAACAGGCAGACGTATCGCGAAAATCCACCAAAGAAATTTCTGGCAAGATCAGGGCGCAATGATTGTCAGCATCTTCGAAGTTAGGCTGCAAGCCGGTCGGGAAACAGTCTTTCATCGATCATGCCAGTCTGACGGGCGTGAATCCGGAACCGGGAGGTAGAGTGCCGCTGCGGCTGATGCGCGAGAATCCGATTGATGCGGTAGCGCCTGCCATCCTGATCGCCGCTCGCGCGTTTGTCGCCGGAGGATAGGCCCGCGAAAATGATGTCCTGAAATGGCAATCAACGTTCGATCGGGCGAACATTCCGTCCCTCAATCTTGGATCCTGGGGAGTTAATGGGGACCTAACTGACGCTTTTTACAGTCTGTCGGGTAAGTTGCGCGACTAGGCAGGAACGTACGTCAACCGGATCACGTCCTCGGTTATCCGATCGCTGGCATTAAGGCGGAGCGGCGGCCGAGGGCCAGAGAAGAATGGCTTGCCGCTACCAAGCACGACGGGGTGCAGGTAGAGTCGATACTCATCGATAAGCCCGAGTTGGGTTAGGCATCCAGCCAGGCCTGGTCCGGCCACCTCAAGTTCCCCAACGAGCTGAACCTTCAGCCCTCGTATCACCGCCTCGATGTCGCTCTCGACAAGCGTGGCGTTGGGCCCCACCGACTTCAATGAGCGCGATAGGACCCACTTATGTTGGCTCCTCCACACCGCTGCGTAGTCGTGTTCGTGCTTCTCCCAGTCCGGCTGGTCTTCGTCCCAATAACGCATGATTTCGTACATGCCGCGACCGTATACAATGCCCGTCAGGCCACGCACTTGCTCGATGAAATGACCGAAGAGCGCGAGATCAGGACCAAATTTCGTGTGGTCGACGTAGCCATCCAGTGACTGATTCAATCCATATACGAGCTTCGCCATGTTACCAACCTCCGCTCCAGGCCAGAACAGCTTAAGCATTACAAAAAGTGAGGTTAGACGCAAGATGCGCGCAGCATTGTCGGCTGGGCCAAGTTCAGCCGAGAGCATCCTGCCAATGCGCTCACCGACAACGGATTAGTGCTGTGAAGTCAGCATGGCGACTGGAATCTGGTGATCGCGTCAAGGGCAGTGAAATCGGACCCTGCGGCGTTAGCCGGGATTAGGCTGCCGGTGGAGCCATCCCTAATTCAATAGGCTTTTTATCTTCAGGTGCAGCACTCGCTTTTTTGAGTCATCTCGTCTAATGAGATGAGATCAGTAACGCCAAGGAGAAAGAGATGTGGAAATTCGTCTTAGCCTTCACGGTCGGCACAATTCTCTCGCTGTCCTCTCATACCGCAGCCGGACAAGTCCAGGAGCAGCCTCAAGGAGATCAAGCGAAACATAGTGCCGGCGTAGACATCAGAGGGGACCATGCGATGGGCTTTTCGCATGAGAATTCAATGCACCATTTTCATTTGTTCTCAGACGGCGGGGCGATTGAAGTGGTTGCGATCGATCCCAAAGACGAAGCCACTAGAGATCAGATCCGAATGCACCTTGCACACATCGCGCAGATGTTCAACGATGGGAACTTCAACGTCCCAATGTTCATTCATGACAAGACACCGCCAGGGGTCCCGATAATGCAAGCAAAGAAGGATGCAATTCACTACAGATTTGAACAGACGTCGATGGGTGGGCAGGTTCGAATCACCTCTGCCGATTCTGACGCTTTGACGGCGATTCACCAGTTTCTAGTTTTTCAAATCCAAGACCACAGAACTGGAGATCCGACAACCGTCCGGACCGCGAACTAAATCAGATTTTCCTCGACTAGGAGTCCTTTCACCCGACTGCGAATCTCATCCCGGACTCTTCGAACTTCCTCCATTGGTCGTCCTTTAGGATCGCACAGAGGCCAGTCGTCTCGACGAAGGCCGGGAACATAGGGACACTTGTCACCGCAGCCCATGGTGATGAGGAGTTGCGCATCACGCGCCAGTTCATCCGTCAATTTCTGTGGTTTGGCACTGCTGAGGTCGATCCCGATCTCTTGCATTGCCGCAAGGACCTCTGGATGAACCCGCAAGCCTGGCTCGGTCCCGGCCGAAACAGCTTCGGCTCTTGACCTATCGGCAAGTTGATTGAAGAAAGAAGCCGCCATTTGGGAGCGGCCTGCATTGTGAACACATGCAAAAATGACTTTGATCATCGTTCCTCGTCCTTCGATTATTGCTTTCCGATGTTGTCGATCTCTCGCTGCAACGCAAAAGTGTCCAGGGTTGCCAGAGGCAAGCAGAGGAAGAGGCTGATGCGGCGGTCGAGGACTGAGAAGGCTTGCGAGAAGGCTCTCTCAATCTCTTCAGGCGTGCCTTTGACCGCTGCGGGATCGGGAACTCCCCAATGTGCAGTCATAGGTTGGCCAGGCCAGAAAGGGCAGGATTCTTTCGCCGCGTTGTCGCACACAGTAAACACGAAGTGGAGTGGTGGTGCGCCCGGAATAGAGAACTCATCCCATGACTTGCTCCGGAGGTCAGCGGTGCTCAACCCGGCCTTTTCCAGTTGTCGCATGGCCTCAGGCCGCACGGCACCGGCTGGATGGCTACCTGCGCTGTAAGCCGCGAAGTTCGGCAGTCCCTTGCGATTCATGATCGCTTCAGCCATGATCGAGCGGGCAGAATTCCCAGTGCAAAGAAACAATACGTTATAGCGCGACATAGAAATGTTCACAGTCCTTTCGGCGACCAACGAAGCGCAAGCATCGTACGGTCATCATTCGGTTGGGCACCACCGGTATGATCGATGATGCTGCTTTGGATAGCATCCAAGAATTCAGGAAGCGGCAAGGTATTCTTGGCAATAAGGTGATCTATCGTTCGGGTCAAGTCAAAGTCCATTCCGGCATTATTCGTGGATTCGGTAATTCCATCCGAATAAAGGACCAGCGTGCTTTCTGGGCTGATGCTGCGCTCCGTAATCGCGAATTCGGTCCCGCAAAACATCCCGAGCGGGAGGCTTGTGCCTGGGATGAGTTGTACTGTCTTGTTTTCGGCCAGAATGACTGGCGTGTGACCGGCATTGACCAATTCGAGATTTCCGCGGCGATCTGCTCTGCCCAAAACCAGGGTCGCGAATTGTGCCGGAAGCGAGCTGTAGCAGAATGTTCGGCTGGCGACGGCTAATACTTCTGGAATCGTCTGCTTCGAAGGCAAGAGCGCTCGAAGTGTGGCATGCAAGTGCGACATTAAGATCGAAGCCGCGACGCCCTTACCCGAGACATCACCGAGAGCGAAATAGAAGTCGTCGGCTCCAGATGGAATCAGGTCCAGATAGTCGCCGCTGACAAAACTAGCAGGCTCATAGGAAAATGCTATTTCCCAATCGCTCAGGCAGCAGCGCGGTGCCGGGAGCAAGCTCGATTGAACCTGACGTGCGAGTTCCAGTTGTGCCTGCAGCCCGGATTCGAGTTGAGATGTGACACTCATATCGCTCTGCTAGCAGTGCTGTTGGCAGGTTTGACTGCGTAGACCTTCACACTGGCGGCTGCCGCATTGATGTCGTATTGGGAGAGGAGCGTCTTCAATTCCTCATGCAGTGGAGCCGATGTGCCGGGTGCTGGAGTGCAGCAAGATGTTTCGATGACCTGGAGAGGATTGTCGGTTTCCATCTTCGATGAACAGCAGCCGGATTGATTCTCGACCTTGGCGTACGCATTGAGGTCCTTGCCGCTATCTACAACCTCTACGTGCTCAAAGCCGGCCGCCAACAGTCCAGCCTTGTAGTCGTCGATCAGGATTGCGCCGGCGATACAGCCGACATAGGCGGCAACACTCTTTGCGACGGACTCGGGCAGTTCCCGTTTCAATGCGATGTCACTCACGGCAACACGGCCACCGGGCTTGAGGACCCTTGCAATCTCACGAAAGACGGCTGGCTTGTCGGGCGCCAGGTTCAGGACGCAGTTTGAGATGACGCAATCGACGGAGGCATCCGGAAGAGGAATCTGATCGATTGTTGACAGGTAGAACTCGACATTTGCGTAGCCGCCGGTTTTTGCGTTTGCACGTGCCCTGTCGATCATGGCTGGCGTCATGTCGATGCCGATGGCGTGGCCCTCTGGTCCAACCAACTTCGACGCGAGAAAAACATCCATACCTCCGCCGGAACCGAGATCGACGACCACTTCACCCTTCCTGATGTGGGCCGTTGCGGTCGGGTTGCCGCACGACAGGCCCATATTGGCTTCTGCCGGGATGGAGGTGAGTTCTTCTGGGCTATAACCGAAGGCTTCCGCCACGGCCTTAACCCCTGCGTGATCGCTGGACAATGAGCTTTCCGCTACCGCTCCATACCTCGCCTTGACCGATTCCAAAATCTCTTCTGCCATGACGCTCTCCTAGAAAACGAAAGTTGTGAAAATATATTCGCAAAAACAAATATATCCCTTGCGGACACATTCGTCAAGGCGTATAAGTAGGACATGGCAGGAAATTCATCTTCTTTCAATATCGAACGCTTTTTTCAGGCCCTGGGAGACAACACGCGTCTGCGTTTGCTCAACCTGATGGGGGATCAGGAGCTTTGCGTTTGCTATTTCGTAGAGATTCTGGAGCAAGGGCAGCCGAAGATATCCCGGCATTTGGCCTATCTTCGCCGTGCCGGAATCGTCGAGGCTCGGCGCGACGGCAAATGGATGCATTATCGAATCGTAATGCCCCCCAACATTGGTGCAACGCAGGTGCTGCGTCAAACACTTGCGTGGCTGAAAGAAGATCGAGCGATGCAGGCTGACCGGCTTCGTCTTTCGAAGGCCTGCTGTAGCCCTGCTGGGTTTGTCGCTCTTCAGAGGGCGCCTTTACCACTACCTGTCAATTGCCCAACCGAATCTGAGGCCAACTAGCAATGTCCAGCAGACCCTACACGCAGGGGCAGATCTGCGCTCCGCTGCAACGCAAGCATCTCTCGTTTCTCGATCGCTTCCTTACGCTCTGGATTTTCCTTGCAATGGCTATCGGAGTATCCGTCGGCCACTTCGTCCCAGGTTCAGCAGGGTTCGTTGAGCGCTTTCAGAGAGGAACAACGAATATTCCAATTGCCATCGGGCTGATCATCATGATGTTCCCGCCGCTGGCAAAGGTTCGATATGAGAAGCTGGGCGATGTCTTCCGCAACAAGCGGGTTCTTGGATTGTCCCTGGTCCAGAACTGGCTCATTGGGCCGGCACTCATGTTCGTCCTCGCCATTGTGTTCCTTCGCGGCGAGCCGGCCTACATGCGCGGGCTCATCCTAATTGGAATTGCGCGCTGTATCGCGATGGTTCTGGTCTGGAATGAACTGGCAGATGGCGACACTGACTACGTTGCCGGACTGGTCGCCATCAACAGTGTCTTTCAGGTGCTCTTTTATAGCCTGTACGCATGGGTCTTCATCACTGTGCTTCCAAAGTGGTTCGGCCTTCAAGGCAGCGTTGTCGATGTCAGCATCAGTCAAATCGCAAAGAGCGTTGCAATCTATCTTGGCATTCCATTCGTTTCTGGCTTCATCACACGATTTGTCCTAATTCGCATCAAAGGCGAAGAGTGGTATCGCACTCGATTCATTCCGCGGATTAGCCCTCTCACGCTGGTTGCCCTGCTCTTCACGATCCTGGTGATGTTCTCACTCAAGGGTGACCTCATAGTGCGTCTGCCGCTCGACGTGATTCGCATTGCGGTTCCTCTGGTCGTCTACTTTCTCATCATGTTTCTGGTCAGCTTCTGGATGGGCAGGCGGCTCGGGGCAAATTACGCACAATCGGCCACACTCTCGTTTACTGCGGCCGGTAACAACTTCGAGTTGGCAATCGCAGTTTCCGTGGCCGTGTTCGGGTTGAACTCCGGGGAGGCCTTCGTCGGTGTCGTCGGGCCGCTTATAGAAGTTCCTGCATTGATCGGGCTGGTCAACGTGGCCTTCTGGCTGCGGAGCCGCTACTTCGCCGCCGACAGAGGTGACTTCGTCAGCGAGTTGGGCGGTTAGGACAACGGCCAAAAACGGCAAATCGACTACCTTAAGCTTGGAGGTCAACTGCGGAGGCCTCTGTCAATGCGGGCACAATCGACAAGTTGCTATTCAAAGGGGTGATTAGTACTGACATATCGCCTTCGCGCAAGCTTTCCGAAACCAAAAGCTAGCCATGCTTGTTCGGATGCTGCCGCGTTACCGATACTAAAGTCGCAAGTCCTCCTGGAATTCGGATCCCTTTCATTGCTTATCGCGATGAGTTTGTTTGACGAACTTTTGTCCGGGGTGACAAGCTGTCGGCGCGACGATTAAGAGTCGTATGTAGAGGAGTGCTTTGCGAGCGGAAGATATTGTCGGAGTCGGTTTTTTCGCTGTGTTGATCTCTGCCATCGTGGTGGCATTCTCCGGGTCTAGAACCACGCTTACTCCAAGGGAGAGAGCGCTTTGGCGGGGCTGGGGACTCAGTCTGATCAGTGGCGTCTTCCTAACTTTCGGGGTGGTGAGCTTTCAGCTCATTCACAACTCGCCAAGGCCAGTGGTTGAGGGGAATCTATGGGACATCCGGGAACTGTATAGCAGCAAAGCGCAATCGACCCGGTTCATGATTACCGACGCCGCCGGCCACGCCGTTCTGATCCGGTGCAGGTACAGAGGGCCGGGGTTTGTAGAGGGTGAGCGGGCACGAGTGCGCTACGTCGCGTACAACAGGAAGCTGGTGGAAATGGATATGCTGACCGGGCCCTACCAGCAGTGGCATCTTCGGGAATCGTCGGGTGAGCAGAGTTGCTGGTGGTGGGTGGCCATCGGGGTTGTTTGTGCGTTCTTCGCATATCGCCAACTGGCGAAGAGCAGGCAGGAACAGACGACGGCACCGTAGCAGCAGCAAAGAAGAATCGACAGCTACCAGGAAGTAGCCGGAATCAGGGGACACACATGTTTCGCCAGCTATATCGGTTGCGGAATCGATTGTATTCCGCGCTGAAGCCAATCAAACAGCCTTTGCGGCCTTCTTCTTCGCCTTTGGCGGTGGCGCAACGGTAGCGTTCAACTTCGCCTTGGAAGCGCCTTTCAATTTAGCCCAACGCTTGATCTGCGCTTGCCGGACGCGCTCCCGTCCCTCTGCGCTCATCTTGCCTCGCTTCCTGGTCTTCTGAACCTTCGGAGTCACAACAGTTGCAACCTTAGCAGGACGGCCAGGCTTACGCTTGGCGCTCACTGCGCCCGATGCGCTCAACAAAGCCTTGGCCTGTCCACATCCCGGCCGGAGCAGTTGCCGATCCGGACGACTTTGATCGCCAGCTTCCGCGCCGGCACGGCGATCACGCACTCTTTGGTTGCTCGAAGTGCGGCAAAACTGAAATTGGCGTTGCTGACAACACAGGCGACCAGCGGAGGTTCGAACTCGACCATCATGTGCCAGGACATCGTCATGACGTTGGCCCGGCCCTTTCTCGCGGTCGTCAGCAGGACCACAGGCCCCGGTTCAAGCAACTGATAGACCTTCGAAAGTGACAAATCTTTCATCGCAGCGGAACTCTCCTTGGGCAGAGATAACCTTCTTGAGGCCGATGAAGGCGGTACTGCATATTCCCCACGGCGCTCGATGGCATGAGAGCAATCATGCCTCTCCCTCATGGCCCGCAGCAGTACTTCGCCTTGGCGGATGCGGCCTGTTTACCTACTTCGCGAGTCTTCCCTCACCGGACGCGCCTCTCTGATTCCTTCTCGGGCAACCGCAATCTGCTTCGACTTGCGATAGACGTTTGCAACTGCCAACGTCCAGAGAGGAACCAGATCGACTCCCGGCACCAGCTTGCCGAGAAACGACGGCAGGAACTCCCAGTGCCAGCCGAGAAGGTAGGTCAGCACAGCTCCCATTCCCAGGTCGAGTATGTCCTCGGCGGGCGATTCAGCGCCCGCAACAAAGAGAGGGAAAACGACAATCTGTACCACGTCCGCGATGACGGCGAGAATCATCGCGGCTCGAAGGCGCGGACCCGGCGAAATTGTGATGGCGTCGTGAGTCACATTGGCCTGCTCAATTCATCTTATTGCTTTGCCTGCTCTGCGTTATTGGTACCAATTCCCAGCCACGCAAATTGGTGTGATCGGCGCAGACCGAGGTCCCCGGCATCTTTGCGCATTGGTCTCTGCTTCGCAATGAGCTATTAAGCGGATTCGCCTGATTCGACAAGGGGTTCCAGCAGCTGTGGACCATTCCCGTGGAGTTTGGCCACTCGCCAGGCTTTCATTCCCTCCGCCGGAAATATTCGAACCAGATCAATCGGCAGATGGGAGGGTTCGGCCGGCGCCAGCCACCGTTCATAGTCTTTCGGCTCAACGATCAGTGGGCAACGGTTGTGGAACGGCTCAAGAACTTCATTCGGGTCTGTCGTAATAATGCTGAAGCTCTCGACGATGATTTCGTTCTTGTTGCCGTCCTGGCCCTTCCATCTGTCCCAGATCCCTCCAAAGGCGAATAGACCGTCATCAGCAAGCGAAACAGCCCACGGCTTGCTGAGCTTCTTCTTTTCCTCCTCCTTGGTCAGCGGCTCCCACTCGAAGAAGAAGCTGGCTGGAATGAGGCAACGACGGTGCTTCCATGGCTCTCGCCAGGCGCCGCTGTTTTCGAGCTTGTCGGAGCGTGCATTGATGGAACTGAAGGCAGCCTTGGCCGTCTTTGACCAGTACGGCACCATACCCCACTTCATGAGTGCCAAGACACGTTCGCCCGTGTCATGTTCGAGCCGGACGATTGGCTGAATGCTGTCCGGGGAAACGTTGTACGACGGCGCGAGGCGCGTCGAGTTGATCTCGTAATACTCGTCGTTAAATACATCGGTATTGTGGGTATGGAACCACTCGGCGATTCGCTGTTTGTCCGCTCTCCGCCCATACCGTCCGCACATGAGCTGAGAGTACCACCTTACAAATGGCTTACTCGATCCAGAATCATTCGCGCCAGGTTCACACTTTCGGACACCACCGAGGTCAGACGAGGAGAAGGGCTGCTTATATCCGGGTCTCGCGCCAGACGAACGGCCGCGATGATCGCCGCAGCGATAACCAGAGTCGACTTCATTCGCGCCTGCTCTTGCATTTGCTCCGCCCAATCCTTTCGCTCCCGTGCGATTGCCCGTTTCATTTCTCCCATCAGATCAACCTGGATGGTGCCGGTCTGGCCCCGAGTTTGTACGAGAGTTTGCCCCGGAAGATCTCGGATGGAAGATAGCTTCTTTTCTCTCCGCAAAGCGGGCATTGCGCAGCAATCCACGAATCCGGCATCGTAGCTACCGGAGCCGGGATGTTCTCTGCGCACCTCTTGCAGTTGATCGTGAAGTCGCAGTGCAGAGTCTGCGGGAGGTTGAACATGAGTGTCAGTATAGGCGAATAAATAGCGAATATGCAATGTGCATTTCTCGCCGGCTGCGGCCCGGTCATGCCACAAAGAGCATGTATATGTGGACCTAATCCGAACGATCCAAATCGTTTAGCGTACTATCTGTTGATCTCCGGACGATGATATGGCAGTATGGAAACCAAAGTGAACGGATCGCTATGCGAATTGCGTCTTCCCCCACCTTTCGCATTGCCGCCGGTTTGCTGTCGGCCGTCCTGTTGAGTGTCGCCGGATATAAAGTTTTCTGGTGGTGGAATTCAAACTCTCCAGAGGCGCTGCTGAAGCAAGCCGACGAGATGTCATGGCTCAACAGCTGGATTGAGGCTGAACCTCTCTACCGGCAGGCCGAGCAGGAATTCACTCAAAGGCATCAGCTCTCAAAGGCTCTCTACGCGCGCGTCAGCCAAATGCCAGCACACAGCGAATCCTCTACTTCAATTCCCGTCCAAATCGCCCTGCTTCGAAAAGATCTGGATCTCCCGGAATCCAGAGACCCGGAAGTCCGTCTTCGTATCCTGACCATTCTGGGGATGCTCGAGGTGAATTACGACTCTGAGATGGCGCGCCAAACCTGGACGGAGGTTCAAACCCTCGCGAATGGGCAGCATCATTACCTGCTGGCGGCGCGCGCGATGGGAGAGCAGGGCGTCGCCGCATTCCTGCTTGGGGACATTGCAACGGCGAAAAAGAATGTGGTCAAAGCATGGACGGTCGCGAAGGTTGTCGATCCAGGTGCTCACATCCGATACGCGAGCCTTTACGGCACGGGCCTGGTGGAATTGCACAAGTACCAAGAAGCCTTGGGACCCTTGGACGAAGCGATCAAAGTCGCCGGGAAGACGCGCGGGGCGGCGTATCCGACGATTGCCATCACAGCGAAAATCGAAGCTCTCAGCGGCCTTGGGGAAAACAAAGAGGCGCTGGCACTCACTGCCGAAGAGATGCAGAAGGTTTCGGCACACCATCTAGCGGGACATCTGTTTGAGCTTTTTCAGGTGAGAGCCGGCGTGTACGAGCGCATGGGGCAATGGGATCAGGCCGTGACTGACTATACGCAGGCCGCTCAATATGCGAAGCAGCTTTCGTATTGGCGCGGGCTGACCCAGCTCGACGGCTCGCTCGCCAAGGCCTATATTCACCGGGGAGAACTGCAACTGGCACTCGCCACGATCGATGAAGCGATAGAGGCCAATGAAAAGATCCCCGATGAACTCTACTTCGCGCCGCGGAATCTCGGGATCAAGGCCGAGATCCTAGCCCGCCTTGGCAACTCAAAGGCATCGAACGAACTGTATGAGAAAAGCGCGGACCTGTTTGACGCCCTTCTCAGCAAGGTTCCGACACCAACTGTTGAACGCCAACTGCTGAATGATCTCAGCAGCGTTTACGCGAGGTACTTCGTTTCTCTAAGCGACCAAGGCCGAATAGAGGACGCGTACCGCGCGATCGAGCGGGCGCGAGGCAGAGTGGAAGCTCAAGGCCTTTCACATCACGAGGTCATTCTGCCCCATGAACCCAACGCCGCAGAACAGAACCTCACCAAACTCAATATTCAATTGCTGAACACAGATGATTCGGCCGCTAGAGCGCATATTCTTGAAACCATCTACAGCACAGAACAGCAGCTCGGCACAGTGCAGTCGTCAAATGATCCACCGCCAACGCCCGTCGCTCTGGGCGAACTTCAGCGCGAGTTAACCGGATCTGAGTTGCTTCTAGAGTATGTGCTCGATGATCTGAACTCCTACGCGCTCGCCGTGACCCGCAACTCAGTCCACCGGTACACTCTCCCGCCAAAAGACCTGCTTGAGCAGGAAGCGACCGAGTATCGCTCCACTCTGAAACAAAAGAAGACCGATCCTGCACTGGGGCAGCGGCTCTACGACGGCCTTCTGGGCGGCATCACAGAGCTCAAAGACAAACCCGAATTGATCGTGGTGCCAGATGGCAAACTCCACCTCTTGCCATTCTCGGCTCTGGTGAATTCTGGACAGTACGTTGTGACCTCTCATCTGGTCACAGTCGCACCGTCGGGAACTGTACTCGACATGCTCCGACATCGATCCGACCAGGTCATTCGAGACGATCTTCCCTACGTCGGTGTGGCGGCGTGGATATCCAAGGCGCCACCGACCACACTTCTTGCCAGGGTTCACCGGGCCATCTCTGGACCCGAACGCAGCCAACTAGTCGCGCTGCCGGAGAGCCGCCACGAGGTCGAAACAATCGCGACCGACCTCCCGAAGCCCAGCACTATCCTTCTCGGCGATCGCGCAACAGAGACAAACTTCAAGCAGCTTCCACTGAGCCAATACAATGTGATTCACTTGGCTCTTCACGGATATGTTGATCCCGAGATCTCAGATCGCTCCGCGCTCGTCTTCGCCCCAGAGAACCCGGCCAAGAATGACGGCCTTCTCCAGGTGCGCGAGATCAGAAACCTCCGTTTGAATGCCGACCTTGTGACGCTCTCGGCCTGTAACACCGGCGTAGGACCAGTGGGCGAGGAGGGAGCGGAGAACATCGTGAATGCGTTTTTTGAGGCGGGCGCTCAGAGCGTCGTGTCAACGCTTTGGGAACTTGAAGATCACGCGACCGCCCAACTGATGACCAACTTCTACGAGCATCTCAGCCGTCGTGAGGGAAAGGCAGAGGCACTCAGGCAGGCGCAACTCGATATGCTCAAAGCCGGTTCGCCGCCGTACTATTGGGCCGGCTTCCAACTTGACGGCGAACCGAGCGGCACTCTCTTCAGCCAGACAAGACCGACAAATTCCTCCAGGAGCAACCGATGACATTGAGCCCGGCTGCGAACTCAGCATCGCCTGTTCAGCTCTCACCGCGTGATCGGCACGCAATCCTCGAAAACGTCCTTGCCGCACTGCGCAAGCGGTTCTATTCGCCTGAAAAGCTGAATGGCGACTGGAACGCCGCTGTGGAGCGCCACCGGCCTCTGATCGAGAGCGCAGAAACTGAAGACACCTTTGAGAAGGCCATGAGCGATTTGTTGGCGGAACTGCACACCTCCCACTTGGGCTTCTTTCACGGCAGTGCCCGTCGAGCGTCGAGCCGGGCCGCACTGAGCGCAACCTACCTTGAAGACGAGACACCCTATGGAAAACGTTGGATCTTTCAGGATGTCCACGCAGGAGGCGCAGCAGCGATCGCCGGCATTGAACCTGGGGACATCCTTCTCACAGTCGATGGCCGGGAGATTACTCCGCCTGAACATCCCGTCTTCGCCATGGGCAAGCAGACAAGTGTGGAATTTGTTGACAGAAGTGACCAGCGACGCACTGTCTCCGTCGATGTAGCGCGGCCCAAGGGGAAGAAGATTCAATTCATCGAGCCCACCCTGGTCGAGGCGCGGCAACTCGGCGACGGGCTGGGCTACCTGAAGATCGCGATGTTTCCAGGAATGATCGGAGTAGAAGTTGCGAATGAAATATCAAGTGCGGTTGAGAAACTGGGCGCAATTGACAGCCTCATCATCGACCTGCGTGGTAACACCGGTGGAGGAATTGGTGCCCTTCGCGTAATGAGCCTGCTCACGCCGGATAGAATCCCGGTTGGGTTTGCCCTCGACAGGCGCTGTGTCACAGCCAATCTCGAATCAGAGAAACATAGTTTCCATCGATTCTCGCGAATTCCATCTTCAACGAAAACCCTTTGGCGGCTTGCCTTGCAGTTTGGGCCTGCAATGATAACGAAAAAGCCCATTGTGCTTCAAACCGAGGGGCTGGGCAAGAGACCATTTCACGGGAAGGTCGTTCTCCTGGTGAACCGCCATACCGCAAGTGCCGCGGAAATGATTGTAGCGTTTGCGCGAGAGAACCAACTCGCCACAATCGTCGGAGAAAAGACGGCCGGCCGTCTGCTCTCTGCCACCTCCGTCAAAGTTGGCAATGGCTTTCGGTTAGCGATGCCCACGGGAGCGTACTACGCATGGAACGGTTCGGTACTGGAGGGTACTCCCATCGAACCAGATGAACTGATCGACTTCAATTGGCAGGAACGACGGAGTGGGGTGGACGGCCAACTTGAACACGTCTTTAAATCAATTCGAGGTCATCTGATAGAAAGTACTTAGGCGAGTAATTAGCTTCAAGAACAAAACCGATCAAGGGATGCCAGAACACTCTGGGAGTGGAGGATAAAGCGAAAAATGGACTCAGAGGACATGGACCGCACAGTATCGTCAAATCCGTTCATCTACGACAAACTCAAAGGACTAGGGGTGAGCGCGAGCGTTTGGGATGATGTCCTTGATGAGTTGTTCGATGAACCATTCGGAAATATCTCCGGACCTTTTGGTTTTCTCTTGGCAGATTTGAACGGGAAGATTGGACCTCAGAGGCTGGACTACTCGCGGCCTGAAGCCATTTCCGACCACGAATACGTGCGGAACCTGTTGAGGCAATCTGTCGAAGAACTTTCTAGCGACCCCGAACTACCAGACGATGATGGATCCGATTGCGATGAAGCGATAAGAGAGTATTGGGTCCACCGCTCCTCTCTCAACTGATTCGTACCACGGCATTGAAAGAAGTGGAGCTGGTCGCCGGAAATCTGATGGGCGTTTGCCGTTACTGATCCTACTCATGCTGTTTCTCCACCGCTGGAAACGTGCTTCGGCGATTCGCACTAATCCCACATGCGTAATTGGAGCGAAGCCCGCTTTCTCGGTAGCGGTGCCGAAGGCGTGACTTCCGGACTGCCCGTGCCCCGTGCGGAATCTGGCTCCCCTGACGCATCTTGAGCTCTTGCTGCCCAAATCCAGTGTCGCTCGAACCCGAGCAACTCCTGCCGGAGACGCCAGAGCTTAAACTCAAACTAGATGCTCAACCGCGGCTATGCCTACACCACAATCATCAGCGGGAAATACCATGGACAACCCCTGCTCTCCCATTTGGCAAGCCTTTATCCCCACTCAACCCCACAAGTCTGGCAACAAAATCTGAACAACGGCGAAGTCACCCTTAACAGCGTCATCGCCACCGGAAGCGAATCGGTCACTTCAGGCCAAACCCTTGTCTGGAACCGTCCACCCTGGATCGAACCAGACGCTCCTCAGCACTTCGAAGTCCTGTTTGATGACCCCCATCTGTTGGCCGTCAACAAACCCAGCGGGCTGCCCACACTCCCCGGTGGCGGCTTCCTGGAAAACACCCTCCTGCGCCTGGTGCAAGAGCAATTCCCCAACGCAAATCCTGCCCACCGATTGGGCCGAGCCACCTCCGGCATCGTCCTTTTCGCGAAAACACCGCAGGCGGCCTCTCATCTAGAGGCAAACTGGAACACACCCAAAATTCAAAAAATCTACCGGGCGCTGGCTCAAAACATTGCACAGTACGACTCCTACGAAATCCTCACACCCATCGGCCTCGTACCGCACCCGCGCCTCGGTTCCGTGTGGGCCGCCAACCCAAGTGGCAAACCGTCAAAGTCACTGGCAAAAGTGATCTCACGCAGCGCAAGCAACACAACAAACGCGGGCACCACAACATTTGAGGTAAGTCTAAATTCGGGCCGCCCTCATCAAATCAGAATCCATCTGGCATCCATTGGGCATCCCCTGGTTGGCGATCCTCTATACGGATCAAATGGCCAGCCTCTTGAAGATCTCCCCGGCCTCCCCGGCGATGGAGGATATTTTCTGCATGCCCAATTTCTGAAATTCCAGCACCCCATCACCGGAGAAGAAATCAATCTTGAGGCAGCTTTGCCGGCCGTATCTTCAGCGCATCAGTAGGCTCACGGTGGGAATCAAATCATGGCGGCCATTGAAGCTGTGCGATGCCGGCATTCCCGAATCCTAAAGAAGCGAGTTTAATCGCACTCCGATGATAGTGGTTATCTTCCGTCTCCGGGCGGTTGCGCGAATCGTTGCTCATTGCAGAGCCTATGAGCAATAGTTGTGTAGTAGGCGAAATGTGAGCAACAGCCTGTTTTACAGGAATTGCCATGAGGATCGGGTTTCTTGGACTAGGCAACATGGGGACACCGATGGTGCTGCGGTTGCTCGCTGCCGGATACGAATTGTCGGTGTGGAATCGCAGCGAAGAGCGTACGAAGCCGCTCATTCACGAAGGGGCCATCGCTGCAGCAACCCCGGCTGAAGCCGAACTGGGCTCCGACGCTGTAATCACCATGCTTCTGGACGATGCGGCATATGAAGAGGTGCTTTTTGGCGTCCACAGGCTGATTGATGTGCTCTCACCCGGCGTGCTTCACGTCTTGTGCGGCACCATCAGCGTGGCCCTCGCTGAGCGGCTCACTGTGGAGCACGCGTGCCAGGGCATCGATTTTGTGGTAGCGTCTGTGTTTGGGCGGCCAAGCGATGCCGAGGATGGTCAGCTACGGATCATGGCGGCAGGCGCGGAGAAAGCGGTGGACCGAGCCCGCCCACTGCTCGCAACGATTTCCCGAGAGATTACTGTGGTCGGCAAAGAGCCGCAGCAGGCGTATGCGATCAAGCCCGGGAGAATTTTCTCGCCGACACCATGATTCCTTCCCGCGGCGAGGAACTCTTCTTTGCAGCCCAGTAGCGAGTCGAGCTTGAGGGACTATTCAAGTTCCAGCCCCGGTCCTATCGTCGCCGATCCATCCAAACTCTGGCCGGTGACCGACAACTCTTTCTTTGCCTTGCTGACAGATCCGCCTGCGCTTGCCAAGTTGCGAAATAATAGAGCAGATGCCAATAATGAAGGATCAGCTGGACGCGATTGGGTTCGATTTCGGCACTACAAACAGTTCAGTCGCGCTTTTGGCCAAAGATTCCAAGGTGCACTTTGCATCATTCCTGTCGCTTGGTTCCCAGGTAGAATCCTTTCGCTCGGTTCTCTATCTTGAACAGTCTAGAACGGGAATAGGTCCCCGGAAATCGCACGTCTTCACAGGTCCCGCCGCTATCGAGCGGTATCTTCAGGCCGAGGAAAAGGGCCGCCTCGTTCAGTCGCTCAAGTCGCACCTTTCCAGCCGATCGCTTACCGGGACGGAAGTCTTTGGCCGCCGCTACAAGTTAGAAGACCTGATAGCCCGTATGCTTGGCGATTTGCGCAAACATGCGGCAACGCAATTTGAAAGGCCAATCCACTATGCCATGGTGGGCCGCCCAGTTCGCTTCGTCGGCTCGGAAACACCGGAGGATGACGACTTTGCCGTTACGCGGCTACGAGAGGCATTTGCGGCTGCGGGTTTTGAACGCGTGGATTTTGAAATGGAACCGGTTGCGGCCGCTTGCGCCTACGAGGCTGCACTTGACCACGACGAATTGATTCTGATCGGCGACTTTGGCGGCGGCACCAGCGACTTCTCGCTGCTTCAGGTCGGTCCAGGCGTACGCCGCCGGGGACGCACACCACAGGATCTGCTCGGCAATAGCGGAGTGGGGCTTGCGGGAGACGCCTTCGACGCCCGCATCGTTCGCAAACTTGTCTCACCCGCACTTGGTTCAAACTCTGAGGCACGCTCACTGAATAAACTGCTGCCCGCTGTGCCGGCGTGGATTTACGGTAACCTCGAGCGCTGGCACTATCTCTCCTTTCTGCGCACCAACTCCGTGCGCGAAATACTGAAAAGTGCGCGCATTCGTGCGTTGGAGCCGGAGAAGATTCAGGCCCTGATTACGCTCATTGAAGAAGACCTTGGCTACCAGCTTCACCAAGCAGTGCAGGAGGTCAAGTTCGAGCTGTCGCACAGTCAGAGTGCCGAATTTCGCTTTCGCGACGGCGGTATGGACCTGCGCATCCCAATCACGCGTCGTGAGTTTGAATCCTGGATAGAGAATGATTTGCAGGCCATCGAAGATTCGATTGACAAGCTCCTCAAAGCCTCCGGCCTCCATCCCCGTGCGGTCGACCGCGTTTTCCTTACCGGCGGAAGCTCATTCGTGCCCGCAGTGCGCCGCATCTTCGAGACTCGTTTCGGCAAGGACCGAATTCGCGGCGGCAATGAGTTTACCTCCGTCGCCCACGGACTCGCCCTGCGAGCGGCGGAGTCATTGCGCCAAACCTCGTAGCGGGACGAAGCCAGACATGAATTATTGCGAAGTAGTTCCTCCCGTGTTGCCGATCCTCCCACAACCCTAGTTTTTTCTTTGACTATTGATTTTGCCTAGACTCTACCCAAGAATCCCTAAGGGACGCTATTGAACAGCGCGGCGAGCTTCTTCATTGCTGCATTTTCGCGGGTCACTTCACCGGTCTCTCGACTGTGCAAAGCTATCTCTGCGGCGATTGAGCGACCGAGAATTCGCTGATCAATATTTCCAAACGACCCAGGCACGAGGCTTCCTAACCAACCGACCCAGGCCGGGGTATGAGAGTTGCCGGCAATGATGCCGGGACGAAATATGGCGAGGCGGGCAAAACCGATGTTGCGCACCGTGTCTTCCTTCATGCCCATTACGCGAACATATCGAAACCGGCTGCGAGCTGTGCTTCCTACCGCAGAAAGTAGGCAAAACTGGGCGATTCCGGCGTCATGGCAGCCACTCGCAAAGGCACCGACGACGCCGAGTTCAAGTCGTTTCAATTCTTCTTCGCTCCAGCGCGCCGATCCAGAACCGACACCGACACAGCTTACGGCGCTGACGGGACCTTGGCTCAAAACTTCGCGGGCAAGGACGGCAGTGCGCTCGGCAAAGTCAGCAGCGCCGGTATCTAGAACGACGCTGCGTACCCGCGATCGTGGCACGATGGGCTTTCTGGTGATCATTACCACTTCCCGGCATTCCGGAATTGCTAGCAGCTCTGCTACCGCTGCACCGCCGACTTGTCCGGTACCACCGAGGATAATTGCAGCGAAATTCTGCTTCACAAATAGGACCTCTGCTTACGTAAAGGATGCGACATCCCCGTTCACACCAAGACGAAGCATCCTTGTTCTTGGTTCCAAATTGAGACAGTGAGTCATGGCTTTTCTCAATTGGCGCCAGTTAACAGGCCAATCCGCGTTTCTGGGACCGGCTGCCCTCGAAACGTGCATCAGCGATTGTTGTTAACAGTGGTTGGTGTCCTTCCGATGTCTCGGAAGGTTTCCGATTTGCCTCCTGGTTGCATCAGAGTCGTGGACCCATTGCGGGTGCAGGTTATCTATTTGATTTGCAAAGGATAGTAGTATGAGGCCTGATCCTGCTCGTGGGTCGTGGCCAGGAAATACGCTCCCGCCTTGGCGGTCCGGAGATCCAGTTCAACAACTACTGATTCGTGGTCGCCATCGGTCGTCGCCGGCACGCTTTTCTGGGCCACCACGCCATTTCCATCTTGATCCTGGGTGACCGCCACAGCGTATTGGCCTGGAGGGCTGAACCGCGGGAGGATGACCGTCAGCCTAACCAATGCAGCCGGCAGCGACACAGACTGCAAAGAACCGGGCTGGGTGCCTCGGATCGTGCCGGCATCCCACAGATTTATGGTTTCCGATACCGCGGCCAAATTCGCCGATGGAAGTTCCGGGTGCATTCCGTGGCGAGCGACCATAATGACCACTGCGGCTATCACCGAGCAAACTGCTACAGCGGTTACGAGCGCCCGCTTTCGCGAGCGATTCTCCTGCCGGAAGACCCTAAGCCGGCTCAAGCATGTGGGACAGTTGGCCGCGTGGTCGATTCTCGGGTCCGATAGTTCGATCCGCCTGGCTCTTCGAGCCAGATCCCGAAGAAAGGCATCATCAGGGCACGGACCGGTGGGAGTCGTTTCACCGGCAAGCACCCGCTCCTCGTGGCGCTGCGCAAGCCATGATTCAAAACGGTCCTCGGCGCGCGAGGGCCTAGACCAACTCAGTCGCATTTGGGGGAATCTCCAGGCGGGGAAAGGCTGCGGAGCACCATCCCCAGTTCTCGAAAGTATGCACGACGCACTGCGCCATGGTCCATCTCAAGTTTTCCACCGATCTCTCGCCACGTAAATCCGAGCCGGCGCCGGTCAAAGATCGATTGTGCCGTTGGCGAAAGGCGCGAAACCAATTCTCTTTCAAAGGTTCTCTGGTCCACATCCGAATGGCTAACTTGAAGCTGCTCCATATCGTACATCGCACCGGACAGCGTTTCACGGCTGCGCTTCGCCGCCAGTTGCTTGGCGCGGCGCCGGAGGACGCTCCTGAGGCGGGCATTCAGCTTTTGTTCGGAGGGATCGCTGTGGCGCACAAGGTATTGAGATGCGTTGTGAACAGCGTGGTCCATCAAATCGATTGCCGCATCCTCGTCATTGAGATGCGCCCAGGCGCACAGGTATGCGTATGGCCATGCTGCTTGGGCAGCGGCCTCCAACTTCTGATCCGTGGCCGGATGCCCAGTCGAATAGGCCCAGCTCCACGTCAGCTCTTTCCAGTTACGACGTCTTGGCGGCATTCGCGAGTGTGTGCTCGGGGGGGAGATTGACCACCAGTTAACTCGTAGTATAGACGGACCTTCCGCTGCTAAGTGTCGGCAAAATGTAACCTCCCTGCCACAAAACCCGTTCTCAGGTGCCTTTACTAGGTAGAGGGACCTTTTTGCGGAATCCCAGGGGAACCCGGACGAGACCCCTGGGTCCGGCGGCACGGAATGGCCCTCAATGCAACTTCAAGCACTTTTGAAAATGACCTTCCTGGCCGCGAGAAGATCAGCATCGAGGCGCGTATGGCAACTCTCCCCAAATTGCCGGAGCGCTCCCCAGTGTGGAGTGCGGAAGCCATGGCCATGGCTGCTCAGGCCAAGGTGCTTTCTGGATCCAAACTTGAGCAGCTTGTAGTCCGCCTACAGCGCCACAGCGGGCGCCCAAAGGAAGCCTGCTGGCGCTTCATCATCCAGTACGGAATCAAAGGACGGCAAGATCATCGACGATGGACCGAGGACGAGGTTGAGATCGTTCGCGAGGAACTTGTGAAGCGATCGATCGAAGAGGTCGCGAAGAAAGTCAATAGGACACCGAAGGCGGTCCGCAATATGCTGAAGAGAAATCACCTCAGCTTGCGCGATATCCGGTGCGATCTGTTTTCAGTGGAGAGCCTTGCAAGTGCTCTCCGAGTCCGTAAAGCGGAGGTCGGCTTCTGGATTGAACAGGGATGGCTCCAGGCATCCATTTCCAGCCGCGGAAAGCGGAAGTCCTACGTCATCACCTCGGAAGCTCTGATGAGCCTCTACAAGCGCCATCATGCCGATGTCTTGAAGCGCGGCATTCCGAATCTGGCCCTCTTCGAGGCGTACGTCCAATACTGTTTTTCTCCGAAGCACACGGTTGGAGAACAGCTGCTCGATGTCCGGCGGGACAAGCGCGAAAGAGCCGCATATGCAGCAGCCGTTGGGGGCGAAACGTCCAGCGATGAAGAGGAGGAGGTCGATGAAGACGATGAAGACGATCAAGACGATGATCAAAGCTATGGCATCGCAATGGCGCAAACGCATGAGATTGGAGGAGTCCCGGGCACCCAAAATGAGTGATGTTTGGTACAGCTGCGATGCGGGGCCAAATACTGGATCGGGTGCCAGAAACATCGGATTCTGGACCACCTGAACTGGCACGCGGTCGAGACTTGGCTATATCATTCTTATCCTTTTTCCCCAAAGCCGAACAGTGCGTTCAACTCCGCATACCCAACCGCCTGTTCTGCAAACCGGAACGTCCCTTGAGAACTCATCTCGCGGGCGGCATCAAGAAATGCTCCCAGTGCCACACGGGAAAGTGCGCTCCCCACACTGACGCGTTTCACACCCAAGGTGGATAGCGCGATCAGATCAAGTCCAACGCCGGGAATCCCCATCAGGATGTTCACCGGGCGATCCACGGAGCTGACGAGTTCGCGAATATCCTCACGTGTGCGCAACCCTGGCGCATACAACACATCTGCGCCTGCTTCCTGGTACGCCTGCAATCGTTCGATGGTGTCTTTGAGATTTGGGCGGTCATACAAATAATTCTCTGCGCGGGCAGTCAGCATAAATGGAAACGGCAGTCCGTGCGCCGCCTCCGCTGCGGCCCGAATACGATCGGCGGCAAACTCCTTGTCGTAGATCGGCTTGTCCACACATCCTGAGGCATCTTCGATCGAACCTCCCACAGCGCGAGCCTCGGCGGCCATGCGAATGCTCTCCGCGACTATCTCCGGCGAATCGCCAAAGCCATTCTGCAGATCCGCACTCACGGGAACGCCCACAGCGGAGACAATGGAGGCGATGTGCGCAATCATCGCGTCGCGGTTCACAGCGCCATCCGGCTTCCCAACAGAAAACGCGTAGCCCGCGCTCGTGGTCGCGAGAGCCGGAAATCCAAGGCCAGCCAGAAGACGCGCGGTGCCGGCATCCCAGGGATTCGGGATGATGAAGGCGCTATCTCCATGATGCAGATCCCGGAACAAGCGCCCCTTTTCAGACTGTGACTGCATCGATCATCTCCCTTCCGCTGAAATAGGAGGAAGGCAGAATGTTCTGTCTACCACCTCGACGAATGTTCTTTCCTCCCGAAGAATCAGCCGCTTGCTCTGGGCCAGGGCAAAGTTTGCCCGGCCCTCCTCATCTTCCCGCAGGTGCCTCCGGTAAGCCTCATAGGATGCGAGACTGTCAAAGGCGATCAATCCCCACGCCACATCGTTGGTGCCTTCATGCGGTAGGAAATACCCGACAAGGCGCCCTCCGCATCGGGGAATGATATGGCCCCAGTTCTCGGCGTACTTCTTGAATTCTTCCCGTTGGAACGGGTCGATCTGATAGCGAATAAAACATGTAATCATCGTGGGTCGTCCTCCAGCAAACTTGAGAATGGCGAGAAGCCGCGTTGCGTCCGTCCGCGGGAACGTAGCCAGAAATCCTGCGATGGCTTCGCTGCGATTGATTCGCACCGCTCTCATGGAAATGAGTATGGCAGTTGCCGAACGGGAACACTTCGTCTAATGTCAAAGTATGAATGCAGCATCCGGGACCGAAGCAACTCTGTCCAGAATTGCAGCCGCGATAGGAGAACCCGCGCGCACGCGCATGCTTCTGAGTTTGATGGATGGACGGTCACGCACAAGCACGGAGCTCGCCATGCTTGCCGATGTAACTCCTTCGACCGCAAGCGTTCATCTGGGCCGGTTGAAGGACGAAAAGCTGGTCAGGGTTTCTGCGCAGGGGCGTCACAAATACTACAGTCTTGAAGGACGCAGCGTTGCCCGTGTGCTGGAAGAGCTGAGCGTTCTGGCTGGTGGCAGCAGCAAAGGCTTTGAGCCGAACACGCCGGAGTCACTGCGCAGGGCGCGCACCTGCTACGACCACATCGCGGGAGCGCTCGCTGTTGCGATCCACGATCATCTCCATCAAGAGGGCTGGCTGTTTTCCAATCCCCAAATTGGTCCCAACACATATGAGATGACTGGCGAGGGTACGAAGAAACTGGCATCTATTGGTATTGATGTTGACGAAGCCCGTGCGCTTCGGCGCAGGTTCGCCTACGGATGTCTCGACTGGAGCGAGCGCAGACCGCATATTGCCGGCGCATTGGGAGCCGTGCTTCTAAAGCACTCTTTGGAAAAGAAATGGGTTGTCAGGGACCTGAACAGCCGAGCCCTCTCCATTACCAAGTTTGGTGAAAGGGAAATCCATCAGAGACTGGGACTGAAACTTTGAGCGAAGCTGGTGCATACCCTTTTTCACTGCGAGCGGATTGCCCATCAATGGCGCATCGGCAAAGACATCAATACGTCCAGCGATGAGTTCGGCCATCTCCACCTTCATCTCTTTCCATGCAAATGTGACGCAATTGAGCTAGGCTCTCAGCACTTGGGAACTAGACCAGCTCTTGACCAATTCTCCTAGCCGATCCAGGGCCTCAGGAAATTTGTCGGTCATGGCGGCGAAGCCTAGGCGGAAATGCTGCGGTGCATCGAAGCAGTCTCCGGGCGCAAGTAAGATGCCCTGCTCTGCCGCCGCCTGACAGAAGCCGCGGCTGTCTTCTTCGCTCATGAGCCAGGGAAATGCAGTCATTCCGCCGCAAGGACGAATCCAGCCGATCGTCTCCTGATGCTCGGACATGAAATGGTCAAGCTGGCGAAGATTTTCACTGGCCACTTTCTGAGTTCTGTCGAGCACAGCATCGCGGTGGCGCATGGCGAGCTCCGCCAGAAATTCGCCGGCTGTATTGTTAGTGATGGAAAAATAAGAGCGCGCATTCCAGTAATCCTTGCGGCGTTTTGGATCGTGCTCGATCATCCATCCGGTTCGGACTCCCGACAGAGGAAATGCCTTCGAGAAATCATGGATCACCGTGGCGTGGGGCAGACGGGCGGCTGACTTTGTCGGCTGCCCATGAAAGATTGGATGATAGACTTCGTCGCTGACCAATTGAATTCCACGGGATGACGTGAATCCGTGCAGGCTGTCCAGCTCCTCATCGCTGATCGTGGCGCCTGTTGGATTGTGCGGGCTGTTGACCAGGATCAGTTTGGTATTCCGATCCGCAAGTTTCTTGATTTCTTCTATATCGATGCGGAAGCCGTTCTCCTTCCGAACCGCGTAGTGGCGAGTCTCAAGCCGTAGCGACTCAGGCAAGGCCGAGAATGTGGTGAAGCCCGGTTGGGGCAGGATGACATTGGCTCCCGGCTCCGCAACCAACCACATGAGGATCAACAATGCCTCTGATGCGCCCGTAACGACTTGCACGGCGTCTGCATCTACTCCGTGCATCTCGGCGATCGCCGAACGTAAGCCATCGGCGCCTGCGGGCCGGCTGTAAACCACCTTGTGATTCAGGAAGCGCTCGCGTTCCTCGTCTTTGGCAAGGTTCAGAATCTCGTTCAAGGTCCAAGCCGGTCCGGTACTGGCAGCAAGATTGAAGTCGATGCGGTGTTCGTAGGTGTCTAGCCACATATCCAGCAGGAAGGGTTTCAGTTGCATGCCTAACCTCAGGAAATTGGATCGACTGGTTATCAGGTTGGCTTCAAAATAATATGGTGCTCCCAGCCCGGCTCCATCGCCGAGCCGGGCGTTCTGTTTGCAGCTCGGTCTATTGCGCGGTCTCGATCTGCGCCAATGCTTGCTTGAGGTCAGCGATCAAGTCACCGGTGTCTTCCATACCGATACTCAGCCGCACCAAGCGGTCACCGTATGACAAACTGCCGCGGGTGTGATTCAGGTTGTAGGTCACGGCTAGGCTCGTAGTCCCCGCCCAGCTATAACCGATCTCAAACAGATCGAGCGCATCGACGAAGGCGCGCACCTCGGCGCCGCTGAACCCCTGGCGAAAGACAAAAGAAAACAGACCGTTCGCCCCAGAGAAGTCGCGTTTCCAGAATGCATGCCCGGGGCAGCTTTCAAGCGCGGGATGCAGCACTGTTTCGACCTCCGGCCGCGAGGAGATCCACTTGGCGATCGTCAACGCTGAAGCTTCTGCGTGGTGCAGCCGCACGGCCAGTGTCTGGAGCCCGCGCAGTGCCAGGCTGCATTCATCGGGAGAGACAGACATGCCCATGCGCGCCCGCGTCTCGCCGAGGCGCTCGAGCAGTGCCTCATCGCGGACGGTGACCGAGCCCAACAGCAGGTCGCTGTGCCCGCCTACGTACTTCGTCAACGCCTGCACGGAAACGTCCACGCCGTGCTCGAAGGCCTTGAAGAGCACGCCCGCTGCCCAGGTATTGTCCATCGCCACGATCACGCCATGCGCGTGCGCCGCGGCGGCAATCGCCGGCACGTCCTGCACTTCCATCGTGATCGAGCCAGGACTCTCCACCCAAATCAGGTGCGTGTTCGGGCGGAAGTGCTCCGCGACTTTGGCCCCGGCATCCGCTGGATAAAAAGAAGCTTCGACGCCAAAGCGCTGGAGCAACTTGATGGCCAGCAGCCGGTTCGGCACATAGGCGGTTTCCGGGATCAGCACGTGGCTGCCTGCCGAGAGCATCGCCATGTCCACAAGCGTGAGAGCCGCAAGGCCGCTGGGAACAAGCAGTGTCCGCGTGCCGCCTTCGAGTTCGGCAATACGACCCGCAAGAGCAAGAACGGTCGGCGTGCCGTGAATGCCGTAGGTGTATCCAACCTCGTCAACATTCCACCCGCCCACAGCGGAGTCGCAATCGGGAAAAACGACCGTTGAGGCGCGCTCCACTGCAACACTTAGCGCCCGGAAGCCTCCGGGCACTTTGGTGCCGCTATGAATGAGCTTGGTTTGCCAGTTCTGGGCCATCCGAAAGTCTGCTTTCTGCCGGCGGCAATCGACCCCTGCCAACGATTCAATATAGCGCAACGAAGCTCTTGCTTACCGGGATAGAGGACAGGAAGCTTGCCGCGGCTGATCTGCCGATGCAGCCTGCCGTACCTTCAGCGAACGGCAACCGAGAGCGAACTAGTGCTTTCGATGGCCTGCTGAACGTCGGCCGTCAGATCGTCTATGTGCTCCAATCCGACGCTAAGACGAACGAGTCCGTCTGTGACGCCGCGGGGTTCGCGCAGTTCTCTGGGAATGCTGGCATGCGTCATGGTCGCTGGATGGCAGCAGAGCGACTCGACGCCTCCCAGGCTCTCGGCCAAGGAAAAGACGCGCAGTTGAGAACTAAAGGCGGTAGCGGCCTCCAGCCCACCCTCCAGTTCAAGACTGAGCATGCCACCGTATGCGTGCATCTGCCGACCGGCAAGCGCGTGCCCCGGATGCGATGGAAGACCAGGATAGATGACGCGGCGCACGGCAGAGTTCGCATCGAGATAGCGAGCAAGAAAGTGTGCATTCTCGCAGTGGCGTTGCATGCGGACAGGAAGTGTTTTGATGCCGCGCTGGATCAAATAAATGTCGAAGGGACCAGGGACGGCGCCACGAGCGTTTTGCAGGAAGTGTATGCGCTCCAGAAGTGGGCCGGAACGCGCGATTACGGCGCCGCCAATCACATCCGAGTGACCGCCCAGATACTTCGTGGTGCTGTGCACCACATAATCGGCGCCCAGCGCGATGGGCGTTTGCAAGTACGGCGTGGCGAAGGTGTTGTCGACTACGGTCACAAGGCCGTTGCCGGAGGCAAGCCGGCTCAGTCCAGCAATGTCAAGGATGTCGAGCAGTGGATTGGTGGGGCTTTCCAGCCAGAGCAGGCGCGGCCGTTTCAGTGATCGAAGGGCCGCTTCAAAAGCGCCAGTTTCGGCGCTTTCAGCAAATGCCACTTCGATGCCGAGCGGACGGAAGATCTTGTCGAGCAAGCGGAACGTGCCGCCGTAAAGATCGTGCGAGGCGACGACGCCATCGCCAGGACGCAGAGTGTCGAGTACTGCTGAGCAGGCGGCCAGTCCGGAAGCAAATGCGGCGCAGGCTTCGCCACCTTCGAGCGATGCCAGGCTTGCCTCCAGATTGGAGCGTGTGGGATTACCGCTTCGCGAGTAGTCGTAGCCGCGATGCCGCCCGGGAGCTTCCTGGGTGTAGGTCGAACTCAGATAGAGTGGCGGAATTGTTGCTCCGGTCGAAGAATCGGGCTCCTGGCCCACATGAATTGCGCGTGTTTCAAAGTTCATTGCAACTCTCCATAGTTAGGCTTGGTGCGACCAACGCGTTCGTAGAACTCCATGAGGTCGGCTCGCGTAATCAACCCGATGAGCAGTCCGTCGCGCACAACGGCAACGGCTGTATTGCCCGACAGAAGCAGTCGGTAGACCTCTTCCAGCAGCACACCGGCATCGACGCGCTCCAGTGGACGAGCCATCACATCACGCAGTGCGACCTTACCGGTATCGACGCCGCGATGCTGAGCATGAACAATTGTGATCTCCTGCACGGCGCCGACCATCACACCGTTGTCCAGCACCGGCAACTGCGAGATGCCGTGTTCGCGAAAGATGTCCGCGGCACGTTGCAGGTTATCGTCCGGTAGCAAATAGATCAGTTTGCCCTCGCGGTTGAGCGTGGTGAGCACGTCGCTGGCGGTTGTGAACTCGGGCGTAAGATCGAGAAATCCGTTCTGCGCCATCCACATGTCGTCATACATTTTGCTCAAATAGTTACGTCCCGTGTCGGGGCAAAGAGTAACGATGAGATCCTCGGGCGAGCAGCGCAGTGCATAGCGAAAGGCAGCGCTGAGCGCGGTTCCGCTTGAACCGCCGAGCAAGATGCCGTCTTGGTGTGCAACCTGGCGGGCAGTGTAGAACGACTCGGCATCGCCGACACGACTCCATTCATCGATGACCTGCGCGTTGAGCGTGTTGGGGACGAAGTCCTCACCAATGCCCTCGACCTTCCACGACCCCGGCGCACCGCCACTGAGGATCGAGCCTTCGATATCGGCGCCGATTACGCGAATTTTCGGATTGCGCTCCTTGAGGAAGCGGCCGGTGCCACTGAGAGTGCCACCTGTTCCGGCCGAGGCGACAAAGACCGTGATGCGTCCTTCAGTCTGCTCCCATATCTCCGGGCCCGTCGTTTCATAGTGAGCCTGTGGATTGGCAAGGTTGGTGAACTGGCCTGCTCGCCAAGCACCCTTAATCTCTCGTGCCAGCCGCTGCGCCACGCCGTTGTAGCTTTCCGGCGAATCAGGTGCAACATTGGTCGGCGTGATGACGACTTCGGCACCGTAGGCACGTAGCAAGCGCACTTTATCGTTGCTCATTTTGTCGGGGAGTACAAAGATGCAGCGGTAACCACGCACGGCGCTAACCAGCGCCAAGCCCAGGCCGGTGTTGCCTGCAGTGGCTTCAATTACCGTGCCTCCAGGCTGTAGCAATCCGTTGCGCTCAGCCTGCTCGATCATGCGCAAAGCGACACGATCCTTGGCACTGCCGCCAGGATTGAAAGATTCGACTTTGGCGTAGACGGCCGGCGCGAGATTGGCCGCCGAACGATGCAATCGTACGAGGGGCGTGTTGCCGATTGTTTCGAGAACGCTGTCGCTCAAACCGAGGTGCACCGATTCGATCTGGGTGTCGATCATTTGGGTTCTCCTGCATGAAACTCCGGCACTATGGAACGCCGGAGCTTCACGCGTTCGCTGGTTAAGTGCTATTTAGAACTCAAAACGCAATGCAACCTGACCCGTGCGGTTGCCTGCATTTTCGGCGGTTTGCGTACTCGTGGTTTGACCGAATGTGCTGGCGTTGGAAACGTCAATAGTTGGTGGCGCCCAGTTGATGTGGTTGGGAAGATTGGTGAATGTCGTCTCGAAGTGCAGTTTCTTGCCCTCACCCAAGGAGTATTCCTTGGACAGACCCGCAGCCACGGCAATCGTGCCGGGACCGACAAGACTTCCCACGCCTGCATTGCCGTCGCGGCCAGTGTTATTGGGGTTAACGGATCCGTCGGGAAGGTAATAGCCGTAAACGCGTTTCAGCGCATTAATGTCGTACCACTTAGACGACGTGTGATTTGAGATATTCGGGTGGCCTACGCGATCCGGACGAGTGGCAGTCTCATGGCACCCGGCGACAGGAGCCTCGACGCCGATGTTGGCTGGATCGTCAGTAATGGCCTCAATAGGAGTTTGAAAGGGGCCTGTTTGGAAGAGGCTAATGGTGCTCAATTGCCAGCCACCGAGCAGGGCGTTGACAACATGGTTTGAGTCTTTCAGCAACAGCTTTCCACGGCCGACAGGCAGTTCGTAGAGTCCTGTGACGAGCAGGCGCTGGCGGCGGGTAGCGAAGTCGTTGCCACGATCACCGCGGTGGTCGTATTTGTTGGTGTAGGTGGCGCCAGCCTCATATGGAAAGCCGGGGATCAGCTGTGCGGTGCCTTCGGCGTTGGTAAGATTCTTGGCGAAGGTATAGCCGGCTTGGAAGGTCAAGCCGTCATGCGAGCGATGATTGATTTCAGCCTGGAGAGCCTGATAATTGGCGCCTGCGTTGTTGCCTAACATATGAACCATATCCCAATTTGCCCAGGGACGGTTCATCGAGTGGTAGGGACCAAGGCTTGGCTTGACTTGGTTGATGTCTTCCATGTTTTCCAGACGGTACGAGTTCATGCCGATATAGCTCAGCCGTGCCACGGTGCTCGAATGCAGTTCGCGTTCGAAGGTCAGGTTCCACTGAGCATTGATGGGATCGCGCAGATGCGGACTGACACCGCACATAAACATAGCCATGCCGATTGAACTGTAACCGCTGCCGGAATAGGCATTGGGGAACTTAAATAACGGTGAAGTTCCAGGTGTGACGCCCGAACCAGTAAAGTTGTTGTACGACTCAGTGTTAGCCGTATGCACGCCGGAGAGAAGCTGAGCACGAGTGCCGAATCCGCCGGCGGTGAACAGGCCGATACCAGCGCGTACTACAGTCTTCGAGTCGGCGAAGGGGCGGTAGGCTACTCCCAGACGAGGATTGAAGTTGGCATAGTAATTGGTTCCCAGTCCCTGCCCCAGGCCAGCCTGGCTAGCGGTCTCAAAGCTGCTGCAAGGATACGAACTGTCAGTGTAAATCGAACTGGAGTAATACGCGCTGGTGGCGCAAAGGTTGATGGAGTTCAAAAAGCCAACCGAAGGAGCCAGGGTATGATCGGGGACGATCACGTCACCCTTTGCAAAATCGAAGTTCGTGATGTTGCCGTTCTCTTCCCAGAATGGCGGGTGCAACTCCCAGCGCAGGCCCACGCTGACGGTGAGTCTGTTGGTCGCCTGGTATTCGTCCTGTGCGAAAAACCCGAGGTGATTGGAGTGGGCCTTCAGGTTCGGACCGGTGGTGGCGTTGTAAGTGTTGTAGGGTAAGCCAAGCAAGAAGTCGCCGAAGGCATTGCCGGAAAAGCCCGCCTGCTGAAAAGTGAACTGGCCAAAGTCGTCGCCGTTGGAAAAGTGCTCAACCTCGTGATAGCCCAGAAGATGTGCATCACCGCCAAATTTGATCGTGTGGTGATTAAAAATCCAGGAGAGGTTATCGGAGAACTGCAGAGTAGACGATTGAGTGGCACCTGCCACAGCATGTCCGAAGGCCGTAAAGCTGTCACCATTGCTGAAGTCAAGCCATGGGAACCCGCCATCAGTCGGATGTTGTGACAGGTCCAGGCCGGTGATGCCGACACTGTCGAGTACGGATGCGCCCTCGATGGGAAACTTCTCGTCGCTGTTCCAGTAGCTAAAGCCAAAGCGCGCTTCGTTGAGAAGGTGCGGAGAGATAATGTAGTTGTGAGAAACGGTCAAGCTGCGGTTCTTTTCGGGCACGTCGCTGGTAGGCAGGAATTCGTTGCTCGTCTTGCTATCGATATTCTTCCAACTCCAGCGGCCAAAGATCTGCTGCTTAGCGGTCAAGGTTCGGTCGATGCGAATATCGTAGCCATTGGTGTCGGTTGGGGTGGCGATGTTGGGACGGTAATTGGACACCGTATCGTTGGCATACTGCGGCGAAGCGTGCGGAATATAGGACAGCAGCTTTTGTGCGACTGGACTGATGGTAGTAATGGTGTTGTTGGCATAGCCGACGAGATTACCCGGTGTGGAAGCGAAAGGGTTGATTAATTGCGTACTTGTTTCGCCGGTCGGGGTGTAATTGAAAGTGAGCGCGCTCAGATTGCCGTTGCGCTCCTCTTCGCTGGGAACAAGGAACTGTTCAGCGGTTTCCTGGTGGAGTCGGCTCCCCTCGTAGTCAACGAAGAAGAAGGTCTTGCCTTTGCCGCCTAGAAAGCTAGGAAGTTCCAATGGACCGCCCAAGCTGCCTCCAAATGTGTTGGCAACTTTCTTCGGTTTGCTCGTCGAACCGAGCACAGTAGCGTCCAGAGCCGCATTTTGCAGATAGTCGAAGCCGCTTCCGTGGAATCTGCTTGTGCCGCTCTTGGTGGAGAAAGTCACGTCGCCAACCTCGGCGAACTCAGCGTTGTTGTCTACCGAGGAGACCTTGAACTCAGCAATTGATTCGGTGGAAGGATAGGTGTTCTTGAGTGGACCAGAGTGACGGACGTTATCTGTGCTAATGCCATCGACGGTGAATTGCACGCTGGTGGGCATGACCCCACCGACCGAAATCTTGCCGCCGTTATCCTGCTGCACACCCGGAGCAGCCTGTATGGCGGCCAGTGGACTCGTTGTTGTTCCTCGGTAGTTGAGTGGCAGTTCACTAACTTGCGTACCGTTTAAGCTTGCGGATATTGTTGCATTTTCAGTATTGACAGTAGCGTAGTCTGCCAAGACCTCAACGGTTTGAGAGCTAGACTGCACTTGCAGTTGCAGACTAATACGGCGTTCCTGGCGAGCGTTGAGTTGAATGTTTGAAAGAAGTGTGCGCGTGAAGCCAGCGGCCCTGGCGGCCACTTCGTACTTTGCCGGCTTGAGGTTTAGGGCGACAAACTCTCCATGCTCATCGCTTACCAACTGCAATACTTGGTTTTCGTCCACGTTGCGTACCTCAATCGAGGCCTTGGAGATAGCCGCGCCAGTTTGGTCTGTGATGACGCCGATGATACTGCCGAAAGTGGATTGTCCGTAGCCCAGAGCGGAAAACAATACCAGAAAAATGAAAATTGAAAAGGCATGAAGCAAGTGATTACGCATAACATCTCTCCTTAGTGAGGTCGAGCCATTGCAAGTTTCTGACAGGACACCTGCCATCTGAAGGCACGCTACGCGCATTGAACTTGATCGGAGATTCGGCGCGTTTCGGTACGGCATCGGCAACGATATGCGAGGAGTATGCGCATCGCTCAAAGGGTTTCCCACGAATGGGGGACGGGCGGGGTCTTTCTATGAAATCAGCGCGAACAGCACGCGCAGCCACGACCCGACTCAGCGATGCGCCGTCGACAACAACAGTGTTTTAATAAATAGTTCTGCATTTTCGTTCTCATACTTCTGTGAAAAACGTTATTGAACAGCACTCAAAATCATGCTGTAAATGTCTTCAATCAGGCGCAGCGCGCCGTTGTAGCCAAAGTACGATCCGCTGGCTACCAAACGGTCCATCATGGGCGAAGCAATGCTCAGATGGCAGGCACTCAATTCGGCAGCGATATCGCGCTCCCATGCGCTGCCCAGAATCAGTGGGGCAGAATCGGGATGTTCGCGCAACTCCGCTGTGATCTGATCGCCGTCGGCGGTAAAGGTCAACGGTGCGTTCAGCTCAGACGATAAGACCGCAAATTGCTGTTGAATCGCTTCGTGCTGCTCTAGCGGTGGCTGGTCGGTGACAAAGTGACGTAAGGGGAGCAAACCAAATTCACCGGAAAGCAAACGGCTTATACCGGTTCCATAAAATGCATCCGTCACAGTTACGTAGTGGCTCGGCAGGTCCCAGCGGAACTCAAGGAAGAAGTCGGCGGCGCGCTCAAAGTAGTAGTGGTAGCGTTTTTCTTGACGATCGAGGAAGGCTTGAGTGGCCTGACCGTCAACGTGGGCGGCTTCAGTTACGGCCCGCAGGAAGCGGCTGGTCTCTTTGCCGCCAATGGGCAAGGTGGGCCAATGCAGCCAAGGTGTCCCATAGCGTTCGTTGAGAAGTTTCGCAGTACTAAGCCCTGTCCAGGAGGAAACAACAAGATTCAGTTCGGCGGCCGGCACGCGGCGCCATGAATCTATCCCATCAGAATCGGGCCCAAACAGAAGATTGGTGCGCAGTCCAAGGCCGGCGAGAAGATCCTGGATCGCTGTAAGGTTGCCGGCCCAGAAGGGATCGTAATAAGGGACTGTCGACCAAACGTTGACCAGCCCTGAAATCTTCTCTTGAGGAGTGAGGAGTTGATCGACAATGGCGTTGACAATGGTCTCATGACCGTGCAGATTACTGCCACGAAAACCGCCTGTGGCAGCATAGACAATGGGGGCACCCTGACGGCGATACTGGGTAACGACATTCTCGATATCGTCGCCGACCAAATCGGTGGCGCAGCCACTCAATACCACGTACAGGTCGCCGTCCATTACTTTGAGCGCGCCGTCGATCACCTCTCTAAGCCTCTGTTCGCCTCCGAAGACAATCTCTTTTTCTCCCACGTTCGTGCCAACCAGGGCCGCGCCGCCACTGTAGCAGCCGCCCTGAAATCCGTTGTAGGAGCCCAAACCGGTGTGCAGCTTAAAGCCGCATCCAGGGCCGGCGTGGAGAATGGGGATGGCACGCGGAATTGCAACGACCGATTGTTGACCGCCCAAGGCACACAGGTGTCGCGGATGCTGCAGAATGGTGCTCATCGTGGCTCTCCCAGCATGCTGAAGGGCGGCTGGTTTAGCCACCAGTGGGTGTAAGGAAGCTTGGTGGTACGTGCCAGTGTGCGCTCCAGCGCGGGATTGGCCAGCCAGTTGGCGAGTTTGTGCGCGTAGCGGAGCAGGCCTCGATAACCTAATGCGATGTGTTCGTCATCCACGAAGACAGCGGGAATGCCCAACTTGGCTATGCTTAAGGCCAGGCTGGGATGGCGCACAACAACTAGATCAGGCTGTATGCGACGCAGCAAATTGACCAGTTCAAAGGCCTGTTTGTTGCACACCCCATAGGAGAGGCCAGGCGTGTGCCGGGTTGCGGCCTGAAGCGAGTCACCCGTCGGATCACCGTGATCGAGCCGCGCGTCGTGATGAAACATGCAACTGCCAACCAGATCAAAGCCAAGATCCTGCAATACCTCCATTGAGCTGTGTCCGTGGGAAGGACCTGCGGCAACGAATGCCTTGCGCCCGGCAAAGCGCTGGCGGTGGATCTCCAACTGCGGCGCAATGGCTGCGCGCTCAGCGGCAATAAATGGTTCGACCTGTGCACCTTTGCCGGTTAGGTTAGCGACCTCGCGCAGCCAGCGGTCCGTGCTATCCAGCCCGTAAGGTGGCGGCGACTTCACTTCGGGAACACCGTACTCGCGCTCCAGGCCGGCAGCCAGGAAGGTGCCTAGCGTGGAACACATGTGTGCGGTAGCGCCAGCCTCAGAGAGCCTTTCCAACTGCTTCACGCCGGTAAAGGGAACGACCAGGTTTGGTTTGAGCCCGATCGGTTGGAGCAACTCAGAGAAGTAGTCGTCGCCGATAAAGGTGATGATGTTAATCGTGTCGAGCTGTCTTTGAAGGGGCGGACGGACGATCTTTCGCAGGATGGAGTTGTAGGCAGCGTCCCAACCGGTGGCCCAGATCTGCGAGCGGAAGCCTTCGCAGTTGACCGAAGCGATAGGAATGCCGAGTTCCTGTTCGGCCTCTTCAATTACACTCTCCAGATCCTCGCCGATAATGCCGGAAGTGCACGAAGCAGTAACAAAGATCGCCTTCGGTTGAAAAGCGCGGAAGGCCTTGTGAATTGCGTCGACAAGCTTGTGCGTGGCACCGAATATAGTGTCCTGTTCGTTAAGATTGGTCGTCAGCAACCGCGCATTTTGGCGTGCCAGGTTGCGCTTTCCCTGTCCATAGCGATTGTAGAGATTGAACATGGGAAAGTCGCCGGCACAACCCGCTGGAGCATGGTTGATCACAACCGCATCCTGGATGAGAGACAGTTGCAGCGTGGCGCAGAACGAACTGCACGTGCCTGCCTGCGTGAAGGAGCGCTCCCTCTCAGCCAATTCTCCGGCGCGCGCAATCTGCACCAATTCTCCGGCAGTACCCACAAAGCCGGTGATTGAACCCAGCCGGCGTTCACGGATCTGTACGCCTGTGCCCGAATTGGCCGCGTCCCGCTGACGAATTTGCTGTTCTACTGACATGAAAAGTGCTCCGTTAATATGTGCCCAGAACCGAGGCGTAAATGTCTTCGATAAGGCGAAGGCCGCCTTCGTAACCTACGTAGCTGCGATCGAGCACCAACCGGTCCATGACAGGCATGGCAATGCTCAGATGAAATCCACCCATCTCGCGGGCTAGATCGCGATCCCAACTAGAGCCGATGATCAACGGAGGCAGATCGTAACCGGTCTTGCGCAGTTGTCTGCCAATGGTGTCACTATCGTTGCTGAAGATCACCTCGGCTGAAACTCTTTCCTTGAGTTCGGCAAAGTTGCGGCGAATGGTCTCGCGATGTTCTTCAGGCGGCTCGTCGGTCACTACCTGTTGCGCCGGATGCAGACTAAGTTCGTTGACCAGAAAACGGCTGACGCCAAGGGCATAGATCGAGTCGGAAATATTGATGAAACGGCCCGGCAAGTCCCAACGCATCTCCATGAAGAAATCAGCGGCACGATCGAGAAAGTGGTAGAAGTTCCCTTCCCTCTTGAGGATGAAATCTTCCACGGGCTGAAAAGGAAGCTGTGCAAACTCGGCCACGGTGCGCAAAAAGCGCGTGGTCTCGACGGCGCCGATGGGCAGCACGGGATAGTGAAGAACCGGTGTACCAAAGCGTTGGTGAAGCACTTCGGCGATAGACAGACCAACCCACGGTGATAGCACCAAATTGGACGCTGCTTCGGGAATGCGCTTCCATGCCCCGATGCCGCCCGAGTCGTGACCGAATAAGATGTTGGCCTCCAGACCGATGCCTTCCAGAAGCTCGCGGATGGCCTTCAGATTGCCTGCCCAGAAAGTGTCCTGATAGGGAACCACCGACCACACGTTCACCAGCTTGGGATTGATGGCTTTGGCAGGCTTCAGCAACTGTTCGATGATGGCCTTGACCACCAGTTCGTGACCCAGATGGTTATAGCCTTTAAATCCGCCCGTCGAGGCGTGGACGATCGGGACACCACGTTCGCGGTATTCGCTCACGACTGTGGCGGTGTCATCGCCAACCAGATCGGCGGTGCAACCGGTGAGCACGACGAATAGATCGCCGTCCATCACCTTCAGGGCGCCGTCGATGACCTCACGCAGCCGCTGCTCGCCGCCAAAGATGATGTCTCTTTCGCAACCGTTCGTGCCCGGCACGGCGTTGCCGCCCGCGTAACCCGAGCCCTGAAAGCCGTTGAAGAAGGACAGGCCGCCGAATATCTTGCCGGAACATCCCGGCCCGCCATGCACGATAGGTATGGCGCGCTCAATGGCCACAACACTCTGCTGGCCGCCCAACGTGCAAAATTGCCTTGGTTGTCCTACGGTGGCGCTCATTCGGCCTCCTTCATGAATGTCGCAGGCCCCTGCTGGAGCCACCAGTCTGTGTAAGGCAGCTTGGCGTGTTCTGAGAGGTGCTTGTAAAAGGACGGATTATTGACCGCATCGAGAATCTTGCGGCCGAAACGCAGCAACCCCCGGTAAGCCAAAGCGAAGTGCTCGTCCTCTACCAGGAAGGTGGGAATTCCGAGCTTGCCTCCCCAGACGGCCATGCCCGGATGACGCACGATGAAAACGTCTGGCTTTAATCGGCGCAACTGATTAATAAGTTCATAAGCCTGTTTGTTGCAAATTGAAACCGGCATATCGCCGTGTTCCCTAACCAGGTGTTCGAGACTATCAGCTGCCGGATCGCCATTGTCGAGCTTGGGATCATGATGCCAAAAGCAACCTCCAGCAACATTCATGCCAAGCTCGCGCAGTACCGATGCCAGACTGTGTCCATGCACCGAACCGGCGGCGACGTAACCGGTGAGCCCCTTCAATTGCCGGCGCAGATCTTCGAGTTCGGGGCCGATAGCCTCATGCTCGGAAGCGATCAGTTCCTCGATCTCCTGTTCCTTGTGGACCGTGCGTCCCAGCGCGCGCAGCCATGCATCAGTTCCCGCCAGTCCGTATGGCGGTGGAGCTTTCACCTCCGGCACGGAGTAGAGCGCCTCGAGTCCAGCAGCCAAGTAGGTGCCAAGAGTTGAGCACATCTGTACCGTTGCGCCCGACTCTGACAGACGTGCAATGCGGTCCACGTCGGCGAAGGGAACAACCAAATTGGCCTGAAGTCCGACACGGTTAAAGAGTTCCGAGAAGACATCTTCGCCCCAGAAGGTAATCACGTTCACAACCTCCGGGCGGCGCTGTTCGGGCGGCCGCACGATTTTGCGCAGTATGGCGTGATAGGCGACATCGAATCCGGTGGTCCATACCTTTGAGCGAAACCCTTCGCAGTGTACGGTAGCCACAGGAATCTTCAACTCTTCTTCGAGTTGGTCGGCAACCGCGTCGACATCTTCTCCCGTGATCGCAGACGCACAGGAAGCGGTCACGAAGATGGCCTTCGGATGAAAACGCTCGTAGGCATCCCGAATCGCCTGTTCCAGCTTTTGCGTACCGCCGAAAACGGCATCGGACTCATCGAGATTTGTGCTGATCAGACGAGCGTTGGCTGGCGTCTGACCGCGCTTGACCAAGCCATAACGATTGACGAGATTGAACATTGAAAAATCGCCGGCGCAACCCAGAGGAGCGTGGTTGACAACCGCCGCATCCTGAATCAACGAAAGCAGGCAGATAGCGCACGATGAGGCGCAGGAGCTGACTTGAGTAAAAGAGCGCGGCCGGTCCTGCAAGCGGCCAGAGCGGGACAGCTCAGCCAACTCCGATGCCAGTCCTTCAAAGGAGACGATCGAGCCTAGTCGCTGCTCACGCGTCGGAATGTTGGAATGTGCGATGTTGACAAGTGACATACAAAACTCCTAGGGGGCGGCATCTGGATTGACGATGCGCTCCAATGCAAAGCTCTGATAGGTTTTTTTCAAATAACCTGCAATTTCAGCATCAATCGCTGGCCTGCGCCAACGCAGCGCTAAGAACCATCCCATGCCAACAGCCAGCAGCGCAACGAAGATGTAAATCATCAGGTTGTGCGGATAATCCGGAACCGGAAAGATGCTTGAAACGAGCGGAATCGAAACTGCGACGACGGCTAGTGAAGCAACAACCAGATGCGCTGAACGCAGGCTTCCGCTGCGATGAAGATAGATTGGCGCACCAACAGACAGAAGCAAGTAAGCCAGCAGAAAGCCAAAGGTGCTGATGCTGCCTACATAATCCCAGATAGCGGGCGGAGCAATACCGGCCAGCGTCATGAGGACCACGACTGCCAACGCGATCAAAGTGGCTGCATGAACGGCAGTGTCAGGCGTGCGATTGCGAGCGTGAACATGGCGGAAGACAGCAGGCAATACTCCATGCTGCGCCAATTGAAACAGTGTGCGCGTTCCGGCAACAATACAGGCCAGTACGACAGAAAAACTGGTCACCAGACCGGAGATCGTCAATAAGACGGCCAGGATCGCAACTCCATTGGCGCGGGCTACATCCAAGGCCGGCGCCTGGCTACGCGCCATATCCGCGGAGATGGCATGAAATCCGGCAACCATGGCGTACGCGTTCAGCACGTAATAAAAACCTGCGATGATACCGCTGCCCACAATCACGCGAGGAATGTTCTTGAGCGGATTGCGGGCTTCGTCGCCAACAGAGGCAGCGCTTTCAAAACCGACCGCGGCCATAAAGGCGAGGATGGACCCTCGTCCAATGGCGCTCGGTGAGAGCGAGTGAAAGCTGAATTGTTGTAGATCGACATGCAATCCCAAGCGATAGAGAATGGTTGCTGCCATGAGTGTGCCGATCGCCATTGCTGAAAACTCGATGGTCAGCATCAGATGAGCTGACAGACGCATATCCTTCCAGGCGAAGAACCAGACAGCTAGTAGGAGCAAGATGTTGAACGGCAAAAGCGGAATATGCAAATGGAAGGGCGCAAGCAAGCTGTTCAGGTAATAGCCGAAGAGTGGAGCACAAGCAATGCCGGTGCCGATGTAGGCGATGGCCAAAGCCCAACTGCCGAGTACCCCGGCAGTGGTGCCCATGCTGCGCGCAATGTAATCGCAGAGCGATGCGGTTCCTGATGCGTCACGGGCAAATACGTTGATATTGAAGGCGACCAGCACCACGCCCGCTGTCGCAACGGAAAACGAAATCCAGGTTCCGCAACCAGCGTTGGAAGCGACCACCGGAATGGAGATCAGCGGCGCGCCTGAGGCGCAGATGTTAGCCAACGACTGACCGAGCACAGCCCACGGACCCAGGCTGGCTGCGCGCAGGCCGTGCGTATGCGCCCTCTGCCCCCCATCGATCATTCCACCTGTTTCGCGATCTATTCCGGTACTCATTGGATCCTCATGACTTGTTGTCAGTACAAACTTGCCACGCCCTGTTATCCGTGCGAAAACGTTGACGCAGCGACAGGGCGGCCATACAGCGCAATTGAAAAATCTGTTTCACCGGGAATGCCGCAGGCATCGGCGCGGCAGCGGTTGCAGTGCGCAAAGACTCCCAGGTGCATTTCCGCATCCCTGCGTGCACGGCTGATTTGAATGAAGTCCGGACGGGGGATATGGCTCAGTTCGTGCTGCGGCAAGAGCGGAATTACGTTGATCACAGAGGCTCCGGCGGCTGCAACTGTTGAGGCGACTTCTTCGATGTGACTGTCGTTGATGCCGGGAACCAATACCGTGTTGGCCTTGACAGTCACGCCCAGTTGCACGATGCGTCGAATGCCTGCAATCTGCTTGCTAATAAGCAACTCGGATGCCGCAGTTCCAACAATGCGCTTTCCGCGATAGCGAATGCCCGCGCATAGTTGCGCCAACACAGCCGAATCAACAGCATTGACCGTGACGGTAATCGTTTCTACTCCCGCATCTGCGATCTGATCAGCCTTTTCTTCCAGCAGCAGGCCGTTGGTGGAGAGGCACTTGATCAGGTGCGGAAAACGGCGATGTACATTCTCGAATGCGCGCAGTGCATGGTCGGTCGCAAGCGTGTCGCCGGGACCAGCTATGCCGACAACGTTGATCTCCGGGCACAGCTTGAGCGCACGCTCGACTACATCCGGTGCCTTTTCAGGGGAGATCAACTGTCGAGCAACACCGGGCCTTTGCTCAGTGGAGTTGAAATCGCGCCGGCAAAAACGGCACTCGATGTTGCAGGCTGGACTGACGGGAAGATGCAGCCGGCCTGCCTTTTTGTGGCCTTCAACGGTCGAACTGAAGCAAGGGTGTTTTCCGTCCAGATGCGTAATGGTCTTTGCCGCGCTCATACGCATCTGCTGCGCGGTGCACACCTGTTGGTCACCGCCGTTCTGTCCGGGTTGGAGTATCTTCAGCATCTTCGTTCGTTCGAGGTTCACATGTGGAAGTTATGCGCCTACACACCTGCTCCGGCCAGCGAGACGCTTTCGGTTTCAATGCGCAGAATGTCCTTGGACCAGCGCGCGGCCCACTCGCGCAGTTGATGTTCCTCCAGCGGATTGGGAACTTTGGAGTTATTGTGCTCATAGATGCGGTTGGCCAGTTTGCGATAGATCCCTGCCTGCTCGCTCTCGGGCGCCGCTTCGATGGTCGTTTTGCCCTGCAATTCGCTCTGGGTAACCGTCAGCGATCGCGGCACATACTGCATCACCTGGGTTCCGGTGCGTGCCACAAAGTCGTCAACCAGATCGCGCTGATAGGTCGCGTTGATGGAATTGGCGATGACGCCGCCTAGCAGCCCTCCGCCGCTTTTCGAGTACTTCTGAATACCTTTGAACAGGTTGTTGGCCGCGTAGATGGCCATAAAGTCGGCCGATGAGACAGTGAAGACGTGCTCGGCGATTCCCTCGCGGATAGGCATGGCAAAGCCCCCGCAGACCACATCGCCCAGCACATCGAAGATCACCACATCCACGTCCAGGTTTTTGAAGACGTTGAGTTGCTTGAGCAGCTCGACAGCAGTGATGATGCCTCGACCGGCGCACCCGACGCCCGGCGCCGGACCGCCTGCTTCCACGCAGTAGACACCGGCGAATCCTTCAAAGACCACATCCTCCAGCACAACTTTGGTCTTGGCGCGCAGCGTATCCAGCACGGTGGGGATGTAGTGGCCGCCGCGGAGAGTGTTGGTTGAGTCACTTTTCGGATCGCATCCGACCTGAATGACCTTGTGGCCGGCGGCGGCCAGCGCTGCTGAAATGTTGCTGGTGGTAGTTGACTTGCCGATGCCGCCCTTGCCGTAGATGGCAATCTGCTTCAATGCTTTGCTCATAATGATTACTCCGGTAATTTTCTTCGAACATTTTGTTAATTCAAATGCGGATATTGCGCGATGGTGCGAATGGCATCCTCGACACAGCCGTCGAATTCGAGTGTCTGCACGTTTGCTTCTTTCAATTCCTGCCGCGCGCAAGGACCAATCGCCGCTGCTACAACAGCATTGCAATCAGCCAGCAGGTCCGCGACAGACTCCAGCCTCTGTTGCTTATCGAGTTGCTGACAAAAGATCTCCGTTGCCCGTGTATCGAGCAGGGAGGCGCGACCGGAAGAGAATTCGTACACTGCGAAATGGCTGGCGCGGCCGAAGTGCGCCAGGAAAGCCCCATTCACGTCGATCGCAAGTGCTACACGAAAACTCATCTGCATCCGCTCCTTGATCGCGAGGTCGTGCGGACATACACGGGCATCGATTGATCCCCGAATATACCGGTGCTAGACAACGCATTCGACTTTTAGGCAAGAATGAAAATGCCCGCTCCAGCAAGCTGGCGAGCGGGCGTTACGTGCGATTCCAAGATCGAATCGTCAGCGTCAACAGGTCCTGGCGGACCGCTTCTCCCATGCCAGCGCACAACCGCGCGCACTCAGACGAGCGCAACAGCCGGTGGTGTTGAAAAGCATGTAGAGAGTGCAGATCATGATTGCAATGTATCAGGGATCAATTTCCACGTCAAACTTTTCATGCAGAGGACTACTCTTCAATAAGCTAGTCCTCACGTCTTGACGAATGCGCGCGAACAGGAATAGCCTACATCAAAAGCGAGTTCTATGACTTCGATGCACATTGAACGATCGTGGCCCGCGCGAGTTGGTTATGCCAACTTCGGCCGCTGTTGTCTTGCGTCGGTTCTCTCCGTCGGCTCGCGTGCGGCGCGCATCCGCTGATCCTCGCACATAGCGCAGAGATCGTCTTCGCGCCTCTCTCGATTTAGCTCATCTTTCACATTTCAATGTTGCACCCACGTTCCTGTGTCGAGGCATGTTATGACTCTTGTGGCAAGCGGGGCTGCTGAGCTCCGTTCCGGTATTGTCGAGAAATCCGAGCGCGTCGCTGCCGACCGCTCCCTGTTGATTCATCCGCAACATCATCCCGCTGATCACATTGATCCCTTCATCTGGGTCTCAGGCAGTGGATCTTGGCTCACCAACCTGGAAGGCAAGTCGTACATTGATGGACTAAGCGGGATGTGGAATGTGCATCTTGGACACGGCCGCAAGGAGTTGGCCGACGCTGCTGCAGGACAGTTGCAAAGGCTCGCATTTTCGACCTCCTACGCCGGTGCTACGCACTTGAATGCGATTCGCCTGGCCGAGCTACTACGCCAATTCGTCTATCCGTCAATCAAGTCCTTTTACTTCACTAGCAGCGGAAGCGAGGCAACCGATACCTCAGTGCGTACGGCGCGCTACTATTGGCGGACACTCGGGCGGCCGGACAAGTTCAAGATTGCCGCTCTGGAACTTTCCTACCACGGATCGACCATAGGAGCCTCCAGCGCCACCGGGACGCCAGAGTTCTCCGAAGTCTTTGGGCCACGCCAGCCTGGCTTTTTCCATGTTGCGGCGCCATATCCATATCGTTTTCGAACCACGCGCACCGATGTGACGCCAGGCATTGCTGCAGCCGATCTGCTTGAGGAAGCAATCTTGTGCGAAGGAGCCGATACCGTCGCGGCATTTATTGTTGAGCCCGTGCAGGGTGGGGGCGGGGGCATCCTTGTCCCGCCCGCCGGCTACTTCCGCCGCATCCGCGAAATTTGCGATCGCTATGAAATTTTGCTCATCGCCGACGACGTGATTACCGGTTTTGGTCGCACCGGCCGATGGTTCGGGATGGAGCACTGGGGTGTTGAGCCAGATATTGTGCAGTTTGCCAAGGGAATCACCAGCGCCTACGTTCCGCTTGGCGGCATTGGCGTTTCGGAACGCATCAAGTCTGTACTCGATGCTGCTCCACGCAATCGCCGCTGGTGGCACGGCTTTACCAACTCGGCGCATCCGGTGGCCTGCGCAGTGGCATTGGAAAACATTCGCATCTTACGCGATGAGCATCTGGTGGAGCGCTCGGCCGAACAAGGCCAACGCTTGCTTGATCGCCTCCGAAGTGCGCTTGACGGCCATCCGCATGTGGGCGAAGTGCGCGGAGTAGGACTTTTGGCTGGCATCGAGTTGGTCGCTGACAAGCAGTCCAAGGATCGCATTCCATCGCACCTTGGATTAGATAAGCGTTTGCGCGCTGAATTGCTGCAGCGCGGGCTGTATACGCGCGTGCTTACCGACGTGATCTGCCTGGCGCCACCCTTGACTACCAGCGAGAACGACCTTGACCGCATTGTCAGCGCTGTCATCGGTGCAATCGAGGCGGCCTTCGCCAAGCCCTACGATGGCACATCAAGCTTTTAGTCCGCACGAGAAAGGGAGAATATACATGTCGCGTATCGCCCCGGTTGATCTTGCCACGGCATCGCCTGCCGTCAAGCAAGCCTACGAACAAACCAGTCAACACTATTCCATCAGCAATATGAAGGCGGTTGCATTGCACTCGCCCGAGGCGATTCATGCCATTCTCGAGTGGTACAAGCTCTTTGACAAGGTCAAGCCATTTTTGGGTAATCGGTTGGCGATCTTGTTTTGCGATGGTATCTCTCGCCAAAATCACTGCGAGTTGTGCGCGACCTTTATGCATCGCGAGATTGTGAAATGGGGCGAGGACCCGTTCAATCTCAAACTCGATGAACGCGAACAGGCAGTCGTCGAATTTGGCCGCCAACTGGCCAAGAATTCCAATAGCGTCTCAGACGACATCTTCGCGCGACTCAAGAAATATTTCAACGCCGAGCAGATCGTCGACCTCACCGTGTTCGGTGCGCTGATGATTGTTAACAATCTCTTCAACAGCGCTCTCGAAATCGATCTTGATACCTCGCTCGATGACTATCGCATCGATCCGGAAAAATACTTTGCCTAGCGCTAAGCGCAACTGGAGTTGAACGAAAATGAGTGAACGCACCTACGGTTTTGACACCTTACAACTACATGCCGGCCATGTGCCGGATCCGACTACCGGCGCGCGAGCTGTGCCTATTTACCAGACCACATCTTTTGTCTTCAAGGATTTTAAACAAGCGCAGGGGATCAGTTCTGCCAGCGAAGCCGGCTACGACTACACGCGCATTATCAATCCGACCAACGAGGTACTAGAAAACCGCATCGCCGTTCTCGAGGGTGGCGTTGGCGCATTGGCCGTCGCTTCTGGCTCGGCTGCCACGGCCTACTCAATTCTGAACCTCACCCACGCCGGGGACGAGATAGTCGCCGCCAAGACCCTCTACGGCGGCACCTTCAATCTCTTTGTCAATACGCTTCCTAAACATGGCATTCGTACCACGCTGGTCGATTCCAACGACGTGGAGAACTTCAGCCGCGCCATCACCGATCGCACACGTGCGCTGTTTGTCGAGACCATCGGCAACCCGGACATCAACATTGTCGACTTCGATGCACTGGCTCGTGTCGCCGAAGAACACGGCATTCCGTTGATCGTCGATAACACCTTCGGCACGCCCTACATCTTCCGCCCCTTCGACTACGGCGCCAACATCATCGTGCATTCTGCTACCAAGTACATTGGAGGCCACGGCACCAGTATCGGCGGGCTGCTGGTCGATGGTGGCAACTTCAACTGGGCCAACGGCAAATACCCTGACTTCACCACACCAGATCCTGCTTACAGCAACTATGTGCACTGGGAGAAGTGGGGCAATCAAGCCTTCATCGTCAAAGCTCGCCTGCATTATCTGCGCGATTTTGGTGCCTGCATGAGTCCCTTCAACGCGTTTCTGTTTTTGCAGGGTCTCGAGACGCTATCCTTTCGTCTGCAAAAACAAATTGGCTCGGCGCAGAGCATCGCAAGCCATCTGGCCGCGCATCCGCAGGTCGAATGGATCAACTATCCGGGGCTGCCCTCGTCGCCCTACTATGATCTGGCGCAAAAGTATCTGCCCAAAGGGCCGGGCGCCATCTTTACCTTCGGCATCAGGGGAGGTTTAGAGCGGGCCAAGCGATTCATCGAGTCGTTAAAAATTTTCTCGTTTCTCGCCAACGTCGGTGATTCAAAATCTCTGGTTGTACATCCGGCGACGGTTACGCATGGGCAACTTACGGAAGAAGAGCAGCGCATGGCCGGCGTCAAGCCGGAACAGATCCGCTTCTCCATCGGCACCGAGGATTTGGACGATCTGCTGTGGGACATCGAGCAGGCCTTCGAACGCTCGGCGCAATAACAGTAACTGAAGAGGATTTGTCGGCTGCGTTGCTGGCCGGAGCTGATGTGATTACGATTCGCTTTCTAGCTCGGGCTCGCGCTCGACACTCGAGTTGGTTTGCCAACCACGCCCGACTGCGAAAAACCGGCTGAAAAGCACGCCGGCCGCCAGTAACGCGAGATAGATCTGGGAGAACCAACTCGATGGCGCGGGCGCGCTTAGATCGATCGAACTCCAACCAGCCAGCAGGAGAACCACAAGTGCGCCTGCCGACGCAGCAATGTTGAGCGGAGTTAGCAACCGTTCGCGAACGCTACGTACAATTCCAGCCGCGGTGACGGCCAGATAGACGGTAATGAATCCGTATGTGGCGACCGTGCCCACCCAGCCGTAGATGTCGAAGGGAACAACGTGCAGGCCAATCATTGCCAGAGACGTAACCAGCGTAATAGCGGCAGTCAGCAACACCGCGGCGTGTGGTGTGCGATTGTTCGCATGGGCGCGACCAAAGACCAGCGGCACAAATCCGTCGCGGCTCATACTGAAAAGCGTGCGCGCTCCGGCTGTTATGCAGGCCAGCGCACAAGCAAAGAAACTGATGGCCGCTCCCACGGCTAGTGCCGGTGAAAGAAATGTGAGTCCTCTTAGTTCAGCAAGCAGTTGCATTGGTGCACCAGCGCTCTGCAGTGTCGCTATGTGATCGCCGAAGCCGATGTTCTCCGCATAGGTGGCAAATATGAAGAAGACGCCGGAGCCGAAAGCGGTCAGGCGAATGGCGCGGGGAATGGTCTTGCGTGGGTTGACCGCCTCGGCTCCCAGCGTGGCAGCGCTTTCAAATCCAACGAAGCTGAATATAGCCAGCACCAGTCCGTTGCGCAGGCTGGAAATGCTGAGATTTTGCGGAAGAAACTGCCGCCGGTCCCAGTGCAACGCGCCGGGATGGCCTGGCCAGAGTATTAACGCAAGGACCAGCAACACCGACAGCGCCTCGATCCATAGCATCAGCCGCGCCGAAATCAGCACATCGCGATATGCCAGCACGGCCGAGATCCCAACAGCTAGCAGCGTGATAACGGCTGCACTCCAAATGGGTGGTTGCGCGTTGGCGACGAAGAGCGAGTAGGCGTAGCTGGTGACACCTCCAGTAACTGCGGCCGCGGTCCCGGTATATGCGATAAACAACGCCCAGCCAGAGATCAGGCTCGGCCAGCGGCCCAGCACGCCATGCACAAAGGCATAGAGCGAACCAGGCGAGGAGCTCTCGCGCGCAAAGAGATTGATCTGATACGTGATGCAGACGACGCCGGCCGTGGCGAGCAGATATGCAATCCACGAACCCCGTCCGCATGCTGCCAGCACGAGCGGAATCACCATAGCGGGAGTCGCCGTCGGCGCCACGCTGGCCAGTGACTGACCGAAGGTCTCCCATTGCGATAATTTTTCCGCCTGCAACTCGATTTGTGGCGAATCTGCAAGTGCGAGTTCCTGCACCATATATAGCTCCTGGAGCTCGATCCGCAGCAAATGCCGCATAACTCAGGTTCTATGCAATGACGCAAAGAATCGGCAAATGCGCGTATGTCAGGGATCAATGTGAGAATGAGGGGATCGAGAGTCGCAAGGAAGCTTTAGCCGCGACAACAGCGGATAAGGCGACAAGCTGTTATGAAAAGGTTCATCATCTCTATGAGATAAATTATATGCCTGATTGCGCCACTACGCCAGACTGACTCACCGAACTTACGCGTTGGTTTGCAAATCTATTTCCATCTTTATACGATGTATCTATGGCTACCAAACCATCCTCGGCCGATCCAAGCTCTCTCTTGGAGAGCTTGGCGGAGTTTCGCTTTAAGCTAAGAAAGTTCTTGCATTTCAGCGAAGAGGCCGCGGCAGCCGCCGGACTGCAACCGCAGCAGCATCAACTCTTGCTTCAGGTTGCTGGTGCGAGAGAGGGTACGGCAGTAACGATTGCATACGCTGCGAAGCGACTCAAACTGCGCCATAACAGCGTGGTAGAGCTGGTAAATCGCTCAATGCGCGAAGGACTTTTGCTGCGCGTACAAGACGCGGATGATTTACGGCGAGTATTGCTCGAAATTACGCCGAAGGGCAAGAAAGTATTGAGAAGACTCTCAATCGATCACGCGCGAGAACTCACTATATTGGGTCCCAAGCTGGGATTGGATTTGCAGCGTATTAGTACGTACACCGGCGTCGATGCGGGTGACCGTCAAATCAAGAGAAGAACATAAGGTTAGCGATACACAAGAGGATTGGATCACCTAACGGTGTTGTTGCCCAATCCATCTAAAATCAGCCGAAAAAGGACACCGCGTGGCGACAAAACCTCTGTCTGTATAGAAGTCTGGAAAATCTCCCTGCTTGCGTATTTGCGAAAGAAATCGACGGCAGCGCTTGACACGATTTCGCATTTATGTCTTAATACGACATATGCAGGAGTCGATTCAGATCCCGGCACTCCCAATGCCCGCTTCCGAGCAGACACCTTGTCGCTCGTGTTGTTGACCCTGCTTATTCCCTCTGACAAATGACATTGGATCTGGTCTGAGCTTTTGCGGACTTCGTCATTCCGTCTTCCGGTCACGCCAGATTGAGATCGTCAGCATGTGGCCTGCTGCGGTATTCAATTCCCCCTATCGAGCGGAATTCAATGAAAGGGAGTGCATACATGAGCACGATCGGATCGGCAACGCCTTGTTGTTGTCCAACTCAATTCCCCAAAGTTGATGCGCCTTGCGTCGTGGACAAGCGCATCGTTCCCATATAGCAGCAGTGCGCGCTCGAGCGTGCATTGCAATGGCCCAAGACAACTCGTCGCGGGCCATTTTCTCTGTGCAATCAAAAAAAGATCGCACCTTCGGAGGTCAATATGTCTGCTGTTCATTTCTTGTTTCAGACTCTTGTGAAGCAAAAGCTCTCGCGGCTGTTGACCGCGGTATTCTTCCTTCTAATCACCTCGACACTGCACGCGCAGATTGTCGAAACAGGAATCATCACCGGCATCGTAAAGGACGGCACAGGCGCGGTGATCCCGAACGCTCAGGTGACTGTGCTGAACGCCAGCACAGGACTGAGAAGCACTACCAGTTCCGATGCGCAGGGAATCTTTGTATCGCCACCACTGCATCCTGGAGACTACAACGTGGTCGTTGAAGCGCCAGGCTTCAGCAAGGTGGTTGAACACGTGAGGTTGGAGGTCGGTCAGCGTGTCAATGCCGATGTTGTACTGGCCGTGGGCACAAACGCGGAGACAGTCGAGGTCCAGGCTGCAGGTCAACTGTTAGAGTCAGAGAGCTCAAGCGTCGGCAACCTCCGCACCGAGGAAGCCGTCAAGGATCTGCCTCTGAATGGCCGCAACTTCACGGAGCTGCTGGGGTTGGGCGCCGGCGTTGTACCGGCGCAGACCCAGCTGGTAAATGTTCCTTATGTTCAACAACGCGGGCCGTCGTCCTATGCCTTCGCTGGCCTTCGCTATCAGGAGAACCGCCTGCTCTTGGATGGTATTGGCGACAACGAGAATCACAACGGACTCGGAGTGATTATCTTCCCGCCCATTGACGCCATTCAGGAGTTTTCCGAAGAGACCACTGATGCCGATGCGCGTTACGGACGTGGGAACGGCGGCACCATCAATCTGGTTTACAAGTCCGGCACGGACCACTATCACGGCGAAGTCTTCGAGTTTCTTCGCAACTCAGCTCTTGATGCCAGAAACTATTTCGACACCGCAGGCAAACCACCCCTCCGGCTGAACGAGTTTGGCGGAACCTTTGGCGGTCCGCTGTTTTTCAGACGACCCAATCCAAAGACCTTCTTCTTTGCCGACTATTCCGGACAGCGACTTTCCCAAGGTTTTACTGACGTAGACACCGTTCCTGATTTCAAGCTGACCAGCACTGGCTACGACTTTTCTGCTTATGCACAAAAGATCAAAAACCCCAAGACTGGAGTCGCGTACGCCAATAATTTCATTCCTTTGAGCGACCTGAGCATTAACCCAACCGGCGCGAACATTCTGGCGTTTTATCAGAAATATGCGTCGCCCAACATACCGGGTACGACGACCGCGATTAACTATCTCTATAACCCTGTAAAGACGCTGACTGAAAACGCCTTTGACGCGAGGGTTGATCATCAGATCGCCGCGCATGATAACGCCTTCCTTCGCTATAGCCAGGCCCATGACAACATC